>Ga0272448_1000086_pt1:122500-127417 | contig 127417 bp, 109 predicted proteins | sample YNPCB0191_FD_202220 | JGI IMG/M metagenome (GOLD analysis project Ga0272448, IMG submission 202220) | Hot spring sediment microbial communities from Yellowstone National Park, WY, United States - YNP-CB-019-1 | ecosystem: Environmental > Aquatic > Thermal springs > Hot (42-90C) >... | reverse complement strand
ACAGGGCCGGACGGTCAGAATAACAATCAAAGCCAAGGGCAACCAAAAGCCAAGACGGAGAATGAATCTGTGGGGCAACCCTGGCCTCCTTCGCCTGTTTCTGCCCTCGTCCTTACCATTTTTCATCGAGAATCTCTCTTCTTTTTCGTTGATACTCCTCGTCGTTCAAAAGTCCTTCTTTTTTGAGGGCTTCCAGCTCTCGCAGTCTGACGGCGAAATCCGGCTTGCCCTTCTCCGCCTCTTCTTGCTGAGGGGATTTCTTGTCTTCCATTTCCAGAACTTCAAGGGCGGCCGGGTTGGGCCTGGACTTTCCGTAAGAAGACAGGTTGAGGAGCGAATAGATGGCCATGGCCAGACAACCCCCAACCCATATAAAGAGAAAAAAAGTCATCGGTCCCCTGGCCTCTTCAGCCTCACCCATGACCGAGGTCATTAACACCAGGCCGAAGATCAAAAACAGGATGCTCATGATAAGGGTGATAACGGAGCTGGTGGGAGAAGGCCGAACTGTGACTCTCTTATCTCTTAAATTCTTAAGGTCGTCTTGATTACTCATCATGCCTCCTGCTGCTGATTATAGAGGCTTTCGGAAGATAAAACAACTCACTCAACAAACCGGGCTAAACTCAAGGCCCGACAGGTGGAGGTAAGCCAGCTATAGGCATGTACAGAAACAATTAAATTAAGTGAAACCCGAGGCGAAAAACATCAAACAAAAAATAACAAAGCCAGAGGAAGCCTGAGTCCGGTACTGGCCAGGCCGGCCTTGAGAGCAACAGTCAGATATGAGCTAATAACCGAAGGAAGTTAGTTGTTCAAGATTATTTCAGAAAATAAACGCGGACACCCATCATTAAACTCTGTTTAACTCCGGAATTGATAATTAAGATGAAGGCTGAAAGTTTTTAGGCCGGGATAAGGGCCCGATAAATTCTTTGATTTTTTGTGACGAGTGTTGGCTGGAACTTACGACAAGCCGCAGCTTAAAACTTTCTGGCTGGTTATCAAGATTCTGCAAGAATCCGAGGAAGTTGTCATTCAGAGGCTCACTCACTTTGAGCTGGATTGTTGAGACTTCGGCCATGATTTCTCCGAGAGCTCACCTTGACTATTCCGCGCCGAAACTCCATTGCAGCCTTATAAAGAAAGGATCAAGCCTTAGAGGAAGATTGGCTGCCTGGCTGTTCCTTTTTATCAGGCCAGAAATAATCATCAGATGTTGAAATACACTGCCAAGGCAAAATATCTAGAATTTGTAGCTTGGAATTTAGTATTGAGCTGAAGGGTGGTCAGAGAAAAATAGTAAATATAGTTTGTGCCCCCTTTTTTCAAAGCCGAGGGGTAAGAATAAAATGAAAATATAGTTTGTGAAAATATAGTTTGTGCCCCCATTTTTGGGCAAAAAAAAACCCGGCAACGACCTACTCTCCCACGGGGTTCCCCCCGCAGTACCATCGGCACTGGAGGGCTTAACTTCCGAGTTCGGAATGGGATCGGGTGTTTCCCCTCCGTTATGGTTGCCGGGATTAATTATCAAACTAATCTATTATTGCTAACAAAGCGGCATGTTTCACCTTGATAAACTTTATGGTCAAGCCTCACGGGCTATTAGTACTGGTTAGCTCAACGCCTCACGGCGCTTACACACCCAGCCTATCAACCTCGTCGTCTACGAGGGCCCTTTAGCCCCTTGCGGGGAGGGAGATCTTATCTTGGGGCGCGCTTCCCGCTTATATGCTTTCAGCGGTTATCGCAACCGAACACGGCTACCCAGCGCTGCGCCTGGCGGCACAACTGGTACACCGGAGGTTCGTCCATCCAGGTCCTTTCGTACTATGGACAGCCCCCCTCAAATCTCCTGCGCCTGCCGTGGATAGGGACCGAACTGTCTCGCGACGTTCTAAACCCAGCTCACGTACCCCTTTAACCGGCGAACAGCCGGACCCTTGGGACCCGCTTCAGCCCCAGGATGGGATGAGCCGACATCGAGGTGCCAAACAGTCTCGTCGATGTGAGCTCTTGGAGACTATTAGCCTGTTATCCCCGGCGTACCTTTTATCCGTTGAGCGATGGCCCTTCCATACAGAACCACCGGATCACTAAGCCCTGCTTTCGCACCTGCTCGACCCGTCGGTCTCACAGTCAAGCTCCCTTGTGCCTTTGCACTCTACGGTTGATTTCCAAACAACCTGAGGGAACCTTAGGGCGCCTCCGTTACATTTTAGGAGGCGACCGCCCCAGTCAAACTACCCACCTAACACTGTCCCCCTACCCGATAAGGGCAGCGGGTTAGAACTTCAGAACATGAAGAGTGGTATCTCACTGATGGCTCCACCACACCCGGAGGTGCGGCTTCACAGCCTCCCACCTATTCTGCGCATCATATTCCAAAATCCAATGCTAGGCTGCAGTTAAGGTGCCGGGGTCTTTCCGTCCAGCGGCAGGTAACCGGCGTCTTCACCGGTACCACAGTTTCGCCGTGCCCCTCTCTGAGACAGCGCTCATGTCGTTACGCCTTTCGTGCGGGTCGGAACTTACCCGACAAGGAATTTCGCTACCTTAGGACCGTTATAGTTACGGCCGCCGTTTACCGGGGCTTCGGTTCGGAGCTTCGCCTTGCGGCTAACCCCTCCCCTTAACCTTCCGGCACCGGGCAGGCGTCAGACCCTATACATCGATTTTATGTCTTTGCAGAGTCCTGTGTTTTTAATAAACAGTCGCAAGAGCCATTTCTCTGCGGCCTCCTCGGGCTTTGTTTATACAACTACACCCTACCGAGGCACCCCTTCTCCCGAAGTTACGGGGTCAACTTGCCTAGTTCCTTAGAGAGGGCTCACACGTGCGCCTTAGGATTCTCTCCTCATCTACCTGTGTCGGTTTGCGGTACGGTCACCTGAAAGACTCCTTAGAGGATTTTCTTGGCAGTGTGGAATCAGCAAGTTCACAAGACCGAAGCCCTGCTTCCCCGCCGTATTCGGAGTTAACGAGCTCCCGGATTTGCCTGAGAGCTCCTCCTACTTGGCGGCCGTGCATTTCCAACCGCACGTATGCCTATCCTCCTGCGTCCCCCCATCGTACAAACGCCTTCCAGGTGGTGCAGGGATGTTGACCTGCTTTCCATCGCCTACGCCTTTCGGCCTCAGCTTAGGGACCGACTAACCCTGGGCGGACTGACCTTCCCCAGGAAACCTTAGATTTTCGGCGCTGCTGGTTTCTACAGCAGTTATCGCTACTCGTGCCGGCAGAGTCTCTTCCGTGCGCTCCATAAGACCTCGCAGCCTTACTTCAGCGCCCACGGAATGCTCCCCTACCAATCGGTATAACCGATTCCGCAGCTTCGGTAGCAAGCTTAGCCCCGTTACATTGTCGGCGCGGAAATACTTGACCAGTGAGCTGTTACGCTTTCTTTAAAGGATGGCTGCTTCTAAGCCAACCTCCTGGTTGTCTCAGCGTTCCCACATCCTTGCCCACTTAGCTTGCATTTAGGGACCTTAGCTGGCGGTCTGGGCTGTTTCCCTTTTGACCACGGACCTTAGAGCTCGTAGTCTTACTCCCGCGCAGTGGTTATAGGAATTCGAAGTTTGGTTGGATTCGGAAGGCCTTTCGGCCCCCTAGGCCATCCAGTGCTCTACCTCCTATACCATTCACGCGAGGCTAGCCCTAAAGCTATTTCGGGGAGAACGAGCTATCTCCGAGTTTGATTAGCCTTTCACCCCTACCCTCAGCTCATCCGAGCTGTTTTCAACCAACACCGGTTCGGACCTCCCTGTGGTGTTACCCACAGTTCATCCTGGCCAAGGGTAGATCACCTCGGCTTCGCGTCTACTCCGTACGACTAAATCGCCCTGTTCGGACTCGCTTTCGCTACGGCTCCTCACCTGATGGTGATTAACCTCGCCGCACAGAGTAACTAGCCGGCTCATTAAGCAAAAGGCACCCCGTCACCCCCTTGCGAGGGCTCCGAGTGCTTGTAAGCACACAGTTTCAGGTTCTGTTTCACTCCCCTAACAGGGGTTCTTTTCACCTTTCCCTCACGGTACTAGTACACTATCGGTCGCAGATTAGTATTTAGCCTTGGAAGATGGTCCTCCCGAATTCCCACAGGATTCCACGTGTCCCGTGGTACTTGGGTACCTGACGGAGAGAGACAACCTTTTCGCTTACAGGACTATCACCCTCTCTGGTTACCCTTTCCATGGTATTCAGCTAAGATTGCCCTTTGTAACTCTCTGGCTTCGCCTGACCGAAGCCCTGTCAGGCCCCTCGACCCCGCATACACAACGCGCCAGGGCTTTAACATGCATGCGGTTTGGGCTTTTCCCCGTTCGCTCGCCGCTACTTAGGGAATCGCGGTTGCTTTCTTTTCCTCCGGGTACTGAGATGGTTCCCTTCCCCGGGTTCGCCTCCTAACCCTATGGATTCAGGTTAGGATACCAGAGCTTCACTCTGGTGGGTTTCCCCATTCGGAAATCTCCGGGTCAAAGCCTGCTTAGCGGCTCACCGGAGCTTATCGCAGCTTGCCACGTCCTTCATCGCCTTTCTGCGCCAAGGCATCCCCTGTGTGCCCTTAGTAACTTGACCATAAAGTTTGGTCAAGGCAAAACTGCCGCTTTGTTAAATTTTCAAAGAACTGATCTATTTACTTCCCCTGTCCAGGGGAAACAAATGCTTTTATAATCTATGAGCATTGGTGGAGCTGACCGGGATCGAACCGGCGACCTCCGGCTTGCAAAACCGGCGCTCTCCCAGCTGAGCTACAGCCCCAAAAATTTTTCATTTGAAAAATTTTTGATCGAGCTCGCGGAAAAGCTTCTCGCCGCCGAGCCCTGACCCATGGTCACTCCTTTGATAATGGTGGGCCTAAGTGGATTCGAACCACTGACCTCACGCTTATCAGGCGGGCGCTCTAACCCCTGA
>Ga0272448_1000086_pt1:0-120000 | contig 127417 bp, 109 predicted proteins | sample YNPCB0191_FD_202220 | JGI IMG/M metagenome (GOLD analysis project Ga0272448, IMG submission 202220) | Hot spring sediment microbial communities from Yellowstone National Park, WY, United States - YNP-CB-019-1 | ecosystem: Environmental > Aquatic > Thermal springs > Hot (42-90C) >... | reverse complement strand
GTTAAATTTGAGAACAGTTCCTGGTTTAAAACTTCTTCGACTTAAGGCTGGGTGGCAAAAAACGCAGAAGTTTCCTCTAAAAAATTCGCAAAATATGAATATAAATTCAGGAAAACGAAGGGCGGCCTTTACTCTTGTTGAATGCCTCCTCGGTCTGAGTTTGAGTATTTTTATTCTGCTTTCCTCGGTGGAAATGCTGGGGCTGGCCCGAAGATTTTTTCTTCAGCTCAAGGATGAACAGGAAATTTACCTGAGCACGGCCAACGCTCTGGAAAAAATCAGAGAAGATGCAGAAAAGGCCGGCCTGGGACTGGAAGTGGAATTTTATCCGCCAGAAGAGCAGGCGGGAGGTTTTTCTCCGGTGTTGGTCTCTTCCGGGCACCTTTTATTTTACAACCTGGAGGAAGAAATCAACCTGGAAGCCCTGGCTGAAGCGGGTCAGAATTTCCTCACTGTTTACGCCGGCAAAACCCTGGCTGATAAACTTAAAAAAGGTCGGAGCCTTCTTCTTCAAAACCTGAAGGAAAGAAAAGCTGAACTTTTTTCCATCGTAAATTTTACCGGGAACAGGATTTACCTTAACGCCCCTCTGGGCAGCGATTACAAACCGGAAGGCAGCCGCCTGTGTCTTCTGGAAAAGGTAGATTATTTTCTGGACCAGAAGCCAGGAATTTTAAGGCGCCGCGTTAACGACACCACTTCCCAGCCCTTGCTGGAAGAAACAAGAAGTTTTGCATTTAGTTACTCACCAAACACGAATGTTCTGACCGTCAGGCTCACCGCCGGATTAAAGAAGGAGAAAACCTATGAGCTGGTTGTTTTCCCGAAGAATATTTTTAAAAATCCTTGGCTGTAAATTAAACCCGACTGAAAAAGAAAGCTTTTTCCAGAATTTAGCGCCGGTTAAAAAAAATCAAATTCCCAGCGCCTCAAGTTTTAAAAAAGAGCCAAACGTCAGAGAAGCCGGCTCGGTTCTGGTTATCTGCTGCCTGCTCATGGCTTTGTTCACCACCCTGGGGCTCGGGCTTTTACTGAATGCCCAGATGTTTTTTGAGGTGCAGGTAGCCAGAAAAATGAACCGGCTAAACAGCTATGCCTGTGAAAACGGGGCCAAAGAAGTCATCGGCCAGGTGGTGAGCTGGGCTGATGAGTTTTCTGGCGGTGAAATTGAAGAAAATAGGTTTCAAGACCTTAAAACTTTGCTGACCTCGGGAAATCAAACACAGCTGGTGCTGCTTGATTCTGTATTAAACAGCGCGGCGGTATCTCAAACTGATGAGTTTTCACGCCTGGCCTGGGAAACTCTGCCCACGGCCAGGTTGGCCAGGATTGATGATTACGGCCCGTACCTGAAAACAACGTATGAGTTAACGATAAAGGCAGCCGGAAAGGTGGAGGGCTTCCGCTGGGAAAAAGCCGAGCAGTTGGGCCTGGAAATAACCTTTTTCCTGGGGAAGCTTCCCCTCGACCGGCTGCCCCTGGCCGTGGCCAGAGAAGGGCTAAAAAAAGAAGACGAACAAAACATTAAAATTACCCGCCTGGTGCCTAATAACCTGAAACAGGAAAAAATCATCCGCCCAGAAAAAGATATCCTGCCTGATGATGTTCTGCCTCTTCTGGCCCGGGGCCTGAAACTTTTTCGACCTGATGGCCTGCCCAACTGGCTGCTGCGCCAGGCGCTCGGGCTTTCGCCAGGAAATGAAAAAGTGCCTGATGGTGTTTACCTGGTTAAAGATGAGGCTGGCCCTGGCGGCCTGTACGTCCAGGGAAACCTGGATGAGCTGCTCCTCGGTCTTGATGGAGATTTCCAGCTTATTCAGTTCAGGCAGAAAGACCGGCGCTGGTTAGTTCGTTTCTCGCCTCAAAAACCGGGCCTGGAATTCTTTGCGCCGGAAGGGAAAGAAGAGCTTGAACAGTCGCTCGTCCCAGTGATTATGGTTAACGGCCGAATTGATTCGCTGGCTGCTGGCCAGAAGAACCTCAGCGGCTGGCTTGAGCCTGAGGAAAATCCGGACCGGCCGGCTTATCTGAGCGGGTTCAGGCTGACCCTCGTCTGCTCGGGGAAAATTAACATCACCTCCAACCTTCTGGCTGAGGGGCTTAACTTCCGGGATGGGATTCCTTATTTTAGAGAAAAACGATCTCAGCTAATCATCTGGTCTACGGCCAGAGATTTTCAAACTCAGGAAAGTGTAGATGGCGGCATAGACCTGGTGGGGCAAAAGGCCGATGTTCTTAAAGTGGCCGCTAACCTGATAGCCGGTGGAGAAGGTTTAAAAATTAAGGGTCTCGCAACTGAGGCCGAAATTGTTGGCACTTTATCTGCCAGGGCTGTAGACCTGGGGCCGAAAAAACTGAGCCTTTTTGTGCCCGAACCTCTGTCGGAGGAGTCAAGCAACGAACTTTCTGTTTATTCCGCAGAAAACCTGCTTTTCCTGAATGAAATAAAAATGAAAGACTGGAGGAACGTCAGATGAAAAAAGAAGGCAGAATTTTCCTTGCCAGCTACCAAAAACAAAAAGCAAAAATTTCGTCCCTCTTTTCAGGAGGAAAGAAGGAAAGGTTATGGCCGGGCATTCTTAAAGGTTTTTCTCTGCTGGAAACGCTGATAACTTTATCCATTCTCCTGCTGCTTGTTCTGATAGGCGCGTCTTTCAGCCTGGACAACAAAAAGCATCAGCTGGAAACGGCCGTGGGAAAAATTAACTCCGGGCTGAGCCTGGCCAGGTTTAAAGCTGTGCACCACCAGAGGCCGGTCAAGCTCGTGCTGAGAAAAGACGGCTACGACCTTCTGGAGTATGAAGAAAGTTCTTCAACCTGGGTAAAGCAAAGCTCCACCCTGTTGGAAGGGGTGCAGATTGAGGCCAACAACAGCCCGGTTTTTTACCCTCAGGGTACTGTCTCCGGTCTGGCTACTATCAAGGTAAGGAACGAACGTGGTCTCTACTCCATATCCATAGCCATAACCGGCAGGACAAAAGTCATCAGACTGGAATGAAATTAAAATAAATATTATGAAGTCCTGATAAATGTTTTGACTTCCAGAGAACCAAATTAGGCAAGCAGCCGTGTTCCAGCCATTTAACATTTTCAGGTCAAGCCATTGCCTGTAATACCTGGTTAAAAGAAATGACGAGCCTATACGCATTTTTGGGGCGGGACTAACTTGTAATTCTTCTGAAATCTTTTACTGGTTGAACTAAAAAAATTGCCGACACCAGGAGCATAATGAATTGCCGCCCTTTTTAAGATGAGCCTTCTCCTGCTTGACCTCTCCTCCGCAGATTACGGAAAAACTTTTTCTGGCCTTAAATTCTGGAAATTCTGGTTGATTAATTTATGAGAATATCTTATTAAAAATATCATGTTAGAAAACAATTTTTTCAGATAAAAGAAGGAGGATTTTATGAGCCGAAAAATTTTACTGCCGGCCAAATACTTTTTATCTTTTGTTCTTTTCATCTCCCTTCTGAGCCCGCTCGTTTTTTCGCAAGAACCTTACAAGCTTCCGCCAAAAGAAATCGTGGACATTCTTGATGCACCACCGCTGCCCCTGGTTAGCTTTGACCCCCAGCAGCAAACTATGTTAATGAGCCATTATCAGCCAATGCCTTCTATTGCCCAGGTTAGCCAGCCGTTTTATCGCCTGGCCGGAATAAGAATAACACCCCACAACCACAGCCAGCAGGTCTTAAGGTTTTTCACCCGCTTTGTGCTGAAAGATATAAAAACCGGCAAGGAAATTAAAGTCGAGCTTCCAGAAGAACCTGTTTACAGCCAGCCGGAATGGTCGCCGGATGGCCGTTACCTGGCAGTTAAAAGATACTTAGACCGGGGCCAGGAATTATGGATTATTGAGGCCAGAACCGGACAGGCAAGAAAAGTCTTTGGCCCGGAGTTTAATTCTGTTCTCAACGGGGGCTTTGCCTGGTTACCGGATAGTCGAAGTCTGCTTGTTTTTTCTAACCCGGAAAATCGCGGCCCGGAGCCAGCTGCTCCTCGTGTTCCAGTTGGGCCGAACATCCAGGAAACAGCTGGCAAGTACGCTTCTGTGCCCACCTACCAGGATTTACTCAAAACCTCTTACGATGAAAAATTATTTGAATACTATGCTACCACCCAGATTCTCAGACTGGACCTGGCTACCAACGAGCAACAAAAAATAAGCTCGCCCGGGATGTATGAATTTGCCAGTCCCTCTCCGGACGGCAAATACTTGCTGGTAAAAAAAATAAAAAGACCTTTCTCCTACAGCGTTCCCTTCACTTCCTTTACTCATAGCCTGGAAATCTGGGACCATCAGGGAAACCTGGTTAAAGTGGTGGCCGAACTTCCGGCGGCTGAAGAAGTTCCCAGAAACGGTGTGCCCACTGGCCCGCGCTCTCCAGAATGGCAGCCCTTGAAACCAGCTACCCTGGTCTGGGTGGAAGCCCTTGATGAGGGTAACCCGGAAAAGAACGTTCCGCACCGAGACCGGCTGATGGTGCTGGAAGCACCGTTTTCAGGCGAGGCCAGAGAAGCCCTCAGGCTACCCCAGAGATTTCAAGGAATAATCTGGCTGGGCCGGGCTGACCAGGGATTGGTGTCCGAGTATGAATGGAAGAAAAGATGGCGGACCACTTACCTTTTTGACCTCAAGAAGCCCGGGGAGCTGCGCAAGATTTTTGACCTCAGCGCTCAGGACCAGTACAACGACCCCGGCCGGCCGGTTATGGTAGCCACGCCAGAAGGCGACCGGGTGGCTTTGCAGGAAGGAGATTTCATCTACCTCACCGGAAACGGAGCCTCGCCCGAGGGAGACCGACCTTTTCTGGATAAGTTCAACCTGAAAACTTTAAAGAAAACGCGTTTGTGGCGCTGTGACCGGGGCGTTTACGAGAATTTCCTGGCTTTTGACGGGAAAAAAAGAGACTGCCTGATAACTTCTTTTGAGTCCCCCACTCAGCCGCCCAACTATTATCTTCTGGAGCTAAAGAGCGGAAAAAGGAAAGCCCTGACGGCTTTTCCAGACCCGGCCCCACAGCTAACGGCCGTGAAGAAACAGTTGATAAAATACAAAAGAGACGATGGCGTGGAACTTTCCGGCATGCTCTACCTGCCGCCTGATTACAAAGAAGGCGAGAGAAGGCCTGCTGTTATCTGGGCTTATCCTATGGAGTACAACGACCCGGCCACTGCCGGTCAGGTGCGGGGTTCGCCCTACCGTTTTACTTTTTACCGGGGTGCCAGCCAGCTCTTTTACCTGACCCAGGGTTACGTGGTGCTGGATAACGCTCAGATGCCTGTGGTCGGCGACCCCAAGACCATGAACGACACCTTCATTCCTCAGATCGTGGCCAATGCCAAAGCTGCCATAGATGCTCTGGACCGCCTGGGTGTAGCCGACAGGAAAAAGATTGGCGTTGGCGGCCATAGCTACGGTGCTTTTATGACTGCCAACCTGCTGGCTCACTCTGACCTGTTTGCCGCGGGAGTAGCCCGAAGCGGCGCCTATAACCGAACACTCACTCCTTTTGGCTTCCAGAATGAAAGAAGAACCCTGTGGGAAGCGCCTGAACTCTACTGGAGAGTATCTCCTTTTATGTACGCCGATAAAATAAACGAGCCCATTCTCTTAATTCATGGCGAAGCAGATAATAACTCCGGTACTTTTCCCATCCAGTCAGAGAGGTTGTTTGCTGCGCTTAAAGGACTCGGTGGAACAGCCCGCCTGGTCATGCTGCCTTACGAAAGCCATGGTTATTCAGCCAGGGAATCAATTTTGCACGTGTTAGCCGAGATGATAGAGTGGTTTGATAAATACGTAAAAAACAAAAAATAAAAGCGGCCAGACAGAAAAATTATCCAATTATTAGATAGCTCAAAAATTAAGCTGAGTTTTTGGTCTGACATCATTGATTTACCCGAGCTGGAATTTTCCACAATTCTTGTGAAAAAGTTTGTGGAAATCTACAATTTGCCTGGTTTTAAAAAATTAATTTTCAACGCTTTGTAACAAATTGCACATCTTTTGTGCAGCTCAATATTTATGCACTTTTTTTTCAATTTTTGACACTTCCTGGCGACTTAAACTATCGGACATTTTGCTCACAGACAGAGATTAACTTAGCGTCTGTCCTGGCTCCGATAAGTTGCTTTTATCACATATGTTTTAGTAGTATTATTTAAAAGGCAAAGGAGAGAAAAGATGAAGAAAAATCGGAGGGTTTATCTCAATAGCTTTTTTATCATTTTGCTTCTTCTTTTTTTCAGCCAGTCATTCTCTGGCCACGGGCTTAAAGCTCAGGTTGGGAGAGAGATAAAAGTGGAAATAAAAGAAGTTGAACCATTTGTTTATTGCTCTCTGCCGAGGCAGGGTTCTTTTGCCGAGGTTGAGGCCGCGGTAGGCGAGCTGCTGCAACACATGCAGGCTCAGAATGTTTTTCCCACCGGTTCCATGGTCGGCATCTTTCATTCTGACCCGACTATGTCGGACCCGGAAAAAATTCAATGGGAAGTTGGCTTCCCCATCAACGAACAAACCATTGTCCAGCCGCCTCTGAGCAAAAAAATCTGGAGTTTTAAAACCGTGGCCGTGGCTGTCCACGTTGGTCCTTATGACAAAACAGGCGAAACAATCCTGAAGATGCGGGAATGGCTGGAAGCAAACGGATACGTGCAGAACGGTCCAGTCCTTGAACGTTATCTTGATTCGGACTCAGGCAATGTCTCCCCGGACAAACTGAGGACGGAAATCTGGCTGCCCTGCAAAAAAGTCTGAAAATTCCTGAGTTGTGGGGTAAAGGGCGAAAGCCTTTCAAACAAGAAAAGGGATTACCAGCCGGGAGCCAGTATCAGTCTGCTTCAGGCTGAAAATCGGCTATTGATTTTTGCCCGTAGCAGGCTTTGACGCATACGCCACAGATGTACTGACCAACCAGACCCCGGTCGCGAAACTCTTTCAACTTACGATAACAGGCCAGGTGGTCAAATTCAGCCGGTGTCTCTTTTATGGCGCCAGCCGGGCAAACTACCTGACAGCGGTGGCAGTCGCCACAACCAAAGGCCAGGGGAGCATCCGTTTTCAACGGCATGTTGGTCAGAACACTTACCAGGCGAAAACGAGAGCCGAGAACCGGGTTCACCAGGAGGTTATTCCGGCCAAGCCAGCCCAGGCCCGCCAGCTGACCTATTTTTTTGTGAGAAACATGGGCTTTCTGGTTCTGCCAGTCAATAACCTGGGAGGCGGCTATAGGTAGAGCCAGATAACCAGCCGCATTAATCCTGGAAGCCAGGAGCAATGCCACCCGGTCAAGAAAAACGTTTAGCTGGCGGTAATGATGGAAGTAGAGCGAGGTAGGGGCATCCTGAATATCATCAAGAACAGAAAGCAAAACTTCTTTTCCGAGGGAAATGGCCCGGGGGTAGCGGTTTTTGACCCGGTCAGAGAGGAGGAAGCTATCCCGGATTGAGGTTATATCAGCGACCCCGAAGAGGTCACAGCTGAGTTCTTTCAGGGCCACGTTTTTCAGGTTGTCATAATTTTCGCTGGCGTCATTTTTAAACATGATAGTGGATTTTAAAGCGAGAGCAGAGATTTGTCAAAAAAATGGGGACCAGGAGGGAATTTGACCTGAAGCTTTTTTTGAAGTATAAATTTTCCAGCTGTGGCGAAATAATTTGGCTGCTAAGGAGTAAGGCAATGATAGAAAGAACTTTGGCCATCATAAAACCAGATGCCGTTAAAAAAAGAGTCATCGGCAAGATTATCCAGCGTGTTGAAGACGAGGGCTTTGAGATTAAAGGGATGAAGATGGTCCATCTAACCAAGGAAGAAGCCAAAGCTTTTTATCACGTCCACAAAGATAAACCATTTTATGAAAGCCTGACCGATTTTATGTCCTCGGGACCCATAGTAGTCATGCTTCTGGAAGGCGAAGAGGCCATCAAGCACTGGCGGGAGGTCATGGGAGCCACGGACCCGGCCCAGGCCCGGCCCGGGACCCTGCGCCGGCTGTATGGTTTTTCTGTAGAAAGAAACGCTGTCCACGGCTCTGATGCCCCCGAGACGGCTGAATACGAAATCGGCTTCTTTTTCAAATCATAGAAAACACAGAATTTATTTACCCCCTGGCTAAAAATTTTACTTGACAAAGGCTTTTTTTAGTTTTAAATTTTTATTGCGCCTTGGATGAGAATGAGAAACAGGGGGTATTGTCAACAATCTTCTTTTCTCCCTCCTGGTCTGTCATTCCTCCAAGCAAATTAAACTAAACGGAGGTTTTTACCATGCGTAAATCTTTTAACAAAATCATCGCCATTCTGGTTTGCCTGGTTTTCGCCATCAGCCTGGTACCAGCTATGTATGCCGCGGAAAAGAAAATCTCTAAGCATGACAGACTTCTTTTACAGAAACCCATGAGCCTGATCGTTTCCCTGTTTCCTTTCCTGGGTTCTTTTGCTGACAACAGCACCGGCAAGACCGTAAACAGCACCATTTCCAGCGGGAAAACCCTGAAACCCACGGCTGAAATTCTGATCGGGACAAAACCTGGGAATGATAGAGATTAATTTTAAAACAAGAAAAAAATCAAGTTGACCCTGACTGCGAGGGTTAAAAGTCTAAAATCGCCCCTGGGGGTGAGAAAAATAATGTTTTCTCACCCCCGCCTTCATCCCTTTAAGTAATTGACAAAATCCGCTATTATTGTTTTATAAAGGTTGAGGTTTGGATAGTTGTCAGAAAAACTTAAAAAGCTGGTTTTTTTTATCTTCGTCTTAATCCTCCTGTCCTCTGCCTTTTCTCAACCCCGTCCGGCACTGACTACACCGGCCAATTTCACCCAACTGATTTCTTCTGTAAACAGCTTCATTAGCCAGGGCAAGTACAGTTCTGCCATAAAAATACTCGAACAGAGTGCCAGCCTGGCGAAAAGCGCAGAAGAAAAAAACGCATATTATCTAAACCTGGCCAACGCCCGGGTTAGCCTCGGACAGATGAATGAAGCCGCAGAAGATTATCAAAAATGCCTGTATTACGCCAGAGGATTAAACGATAATTCCCGCATCAGTTATTGTGAGACGTCCTTAAAAATAATTGATTTATATAATCAATCAAAATCATACAGACAAACAGGTAATCATGAACAGGCTATTAAATTATTAACCGAAGCTATCAATTTATGTGACTCAATCAACAATGTTCATCTAAAATTAAAATGTTTAAGGAGAATAAGTTATTCTTATTTAGAAGATAAAAATCCGAGACCGGAAGCCTTTCTTAAGTACAATATTGAGGCTAACAAATTAGCTCAAAATTTAAAACTTTCGTATGAGGTTATCTTAACTTTCATGAATATTGGACATTACTATTATTCCAACAATAACCTCAACCTGGCCATCAATTACTTCTCTCAGGCTTTACCTTTTATCAACGAAGACACGATTCCCCAGGACGTTTTTGACATTTATTACAACCTGGGCGTTGTTTACAGTGATATAGGCAACTTTGAGAGAAGTTTAGACTATTTTAGTCAGGCACTATCCATCATTTCATCCGACCAATCAAACCCTTATTTCCCTGCCACTCTTAACAACCTTGGCTTCAGCTACGCCAAAAAGGGCTTAGTCTCCGGGCAGAAAGAAGATTTTGACCATGCTCTGGAATATTTTCAGAAAGCCCTGGAAGCCAACGAAAAGAGTGGGAATACAGATTTTCAGGTGGTCATCTTAAACAACATCGGTTCGGTTAAAGCCCACCTGGGAGAAAACCTGGAGGCTCTTTATTACCTTAATAAAGCCCGCAGCCTGGCGGAGAAACAAAATCTTAAAAACCGCCTTACTTCCATTTACACCAACATCGGCATAATCTACACCCGGCTGGGCGATTACCAGAATTCCACCCTCTACTACGATAAAGCTATCAACCTGGCTCTTACCGAAAAAGAAAACAGAACCCTCTGGGAAAGCTACCTGGAAAAGGGCAACCTGCTGAAAAAGCAGGGTGACCTCCAGGCTGCCCGTTTCTACTACCTGAATTCAATAAACATCATAGAGAGCCTGCGCTCCTCCCTGACTTCAGAAGAAGACAAAGTCAATTTTCTGGGCACAGATAAAAGACTGGATGCCTACCATAACTTGATTGACCTGTTGATAAAAGAAAGTCAGGCCACCAAAAACACCCAGCTGCTGGAAGAAGCTTTTTCCTACCTGGAAAGAGCCCGGGCCCGGGTTTTCCTGGAGCAAATAGAAGCGGCTAAATTAGCTGAAAGCCAGCCGGCCAACATCAAGCTGGTCAACCAGGAAAAGGAACTGATGAGCGACATATCCGGGCTGTTTACCAGGCTTCTTTCTCCTGGCCTTTCGGAAGAAGAGCGAACTTCTATTTTAAAAGAGATTAAAGAACTGGAAAACCGCCTGGAAAACGTAAAAAGACAGATTCGGTCACAGAACCCGGCCTACGCTAAACTCATCTACCCGGAAATCATCAGCTTCTCTCAGGCGCAAAAAGAATTTCTTGATAGCAGAACAGCTATCTTCTCCTTCATGGTTGGCCGGGAGGTCTCTTATGCCCTGGTTTTAACCAGAAAGGGTATCAAGGCTTTTCCTTTACCTTCCCAGGAAGAACTGCGAAAGAAAGTTATCGCTTACCGCCGGGCTATTTCAGACCTGGATAATAAGGATTTCCAGCTGGGATTTGAACTTTACCAGCTCCTGCTGAAACCGGCTCTACCGGAAAACATCTCCCGTTTAATCATTGTCCCAGATAATGTCCTTAACCTGCTTCCTTTTGAGACCCTCAAACCATCCAACCAGCCAGGAGACTGGTTGATTAATCATTTTAACATAAATTACGCCCCCTCCCTTTCCTCCTTAAGGGAACTTGTCCATTTTCAGAACAGACAGGGACGGGGAAAACCTTCCCGAACTCTTTTTGCCGTCGGAGACCCTTATTACGGTGAGCTGGAAAACACCGCGACCCAGATTTCTTCCAGAGACATTTTTCAGGATTTTTATGGCTCTTCAGAAATAAGATTTTCCAGACTAAAATACTCGGCTGAGGAAATCAGCCGGATTTCCAGGCTATTCCCCCATTCCACAGTCCTGGAAAGGGACAGAGCCAGCGAAGACCTGGTTAAAAGCGCCCGGCTCACTGATTATCGTGTCATCCATCTGGCCGCTCACGGCCTGATTGACGACCAGAAACCAGCCCGTTCCGCCATCATCTTAGCTCTTGATAACGACCCCAGCGAGGATGGATTCCTTCAGATGCGGGAAATCTTAAACCTGAAACTCAACGCTGACCTGGTAGTGCTCTCTGCCTGCCAGACCGGGCTGGGCCGACTTGTGCGGGGCGAGGGGTTGGAAGGCCTCAGCCGGGCTTTTTTCTTTGCCGGTGCTTCTTCGGTCTTGACCAGCCTCTGGGCCATCAACGACCAGGTTTCCTCCCAGTTCATGGAAAGGTTTTACCTCTATTTAAAATCTGCTAACAGCGTGAGCGAAGCCCTCAGAAAAGCCAAGCTGGAAATGATAAACTCTTCCGTTGTTTCCCACCCCTACTACTGGGCACCTTTCCTGCTGCACGGAAACGGCCAGATTAAAATAACCCGGCCCCTGGGGACTGACCGCCTCCTGCTGATTGCCCTGACCATGGCTGGCCTGGTCATCGGCGCCTTACTGATTTTTAAGAGGAAGCATATTATTAATCACCAGCGGAAGAACGAACTTTAATCCGCCTACTTGGTCAACCAGTCCTGGTCCTTAACAGTAATCAGGGCATAGGGTACCATCCACCACTGACAGAAAAAAACAAACACAGACTGCGGAATGCCATAAATGAATCTTAGGCCACGGCCGGGCTTGAAATGATTTAAACTATAAATCAAAGAGAGCATCAGGAGAAAGAAGAGCTGGTTGACAATGAATTCTGGATAGCGGAGAAAAGAATAAAGCAACAGGCTAACCAGTAACAGATGGAAAGGATGCATCAGCATCTGAAGCAGCGAATCAACAACCGCCAGAAGATAATGACCGGGTTTTTGCGACTGCCAGAAATATCTTATCAACAGCCAGTTTTCCCGGACATAACCTCTGGTCCAGCGTAAATACATGCGGTTAATGCGGGATAGTCTTTCTGGTACTCTGGTATAAACCACGGCGTTGGCTTGATACTTAACCTGGTAGCCCTTTCTGATAACCAGATTGGTCAGAGCCCGGTCTTCTCCATGTTTACATTCTACTTTAAGAAACTTCTGGTTTAACCAGGGCCTGATAATTTTCTTCAGCAGGGACCGCCTGAAAGCACTCAAAGCCCCGGGACAGCACAGGACTCCGCCATAAACACTCTGATAAGCCCGGCCGAAGTCAAAGGACACCAGGTACTGAGCGGCCAGCATCCTGGTCAGTAAGTTCTTTTTCTCGTTAAGCACCAGAACCTTCCCGGCTACAGCTCCTACTCGGGGATCATTCATCAGCGGCAAAATCAGATTTTTAATCGCCTGGCGATGGACTTCGCTGTCCGCATCCGTGGTGATGATAATTTCGCCTCTGGCCTCCTTAAGCCCCAGAGCCAGGGCTCTTTTTTTGCCCTGATTCTTTTTAATCTCTACGATTTTCAAACGGTCTTTATAAAAAGTTTTCATTTTGTTGAGGACCAGACTGGTTCCATCCGTAGAACCATCATTAACGCAGATTAACTCCAGGGCTTCTTCTGGATAGTCGCTGGACAAAACTGCTTCAATGGCCCGGCCGATGCCTTTCTCTTCGTTATAGGCGGGCATGATGACAGAGACCAGGGGCCAGGCTTTATCTTTTCGGCCGCTATTAACTACAGGATGATAAAAAAGCCATAACCCGGCCCGAAACAACCAGCCAGCCAGCAGCAAAAAGAAAAACATCAACAATGGATAGGAAAGGGTTTTAACCAGGTTAGAACCGCTAACCAGCCGGCCCCAGAGTTCTATAATGCGGAGCTGATAAGCCAGCCAGATAACCAGCCAGCAGCTAAGAAGGCTTAAACTAAACTGCCAGAATTTGCTCTGCCAGGCTTTCTTTTTCTTCCACCCTTTCGTTTTCATGGCTTCTAAGCCAGCGGTTACAGTTCTTGGTTTGATAATAGCCCAGGGTCTTCTGGCAGTCAAGAAAACCAGAGTGTAAAAATAATAATTTAAGCAGAAACGAAATTTTCATATAATCAACAAAAAAAAGAGAAGGATGAGAATTTTTTTGTCTTTCTGACATCTATATTAATAAAAGAAATTAAATTTGTTTATAAGAGCAATGACCTTACGGAAAAAAAGAGAGAAAGAATTTGAAAAATTATTAAGCACCTACGGAACTTTCCTCCAGGCCCTGGTCAGAAAATACAACCTGGACCGGTTTGGTCTGGAGGCTGATGACCTGCTGCAGGAAGTAAGATTAAAAATCTGGAAACTGGTAAATGATGAGAAAAAACTCCTCCATCCTGCGTCATATTTAAGGAAAATGGTGGACTCCGTGGTAATTGACCAGATCCGTCGGCTGAGGAAAGAAGAAGAACTCTTTCTATCCGAAAAGCAGAGGTTGATTTCTGAATTAGACCCTGACCCACCTGTTTACGACTGTTCGGCTTTATTCCTGAGGGAAAAAATCCTGGAGGCCCTGGACCGGCTGATGGATACCCGAAAGATGGTGGTAAAACTTTATCTTTTGAACATGAGCTTGAAAGAAATCGCCTCTTATTTGAATTTTAGTGAAGACAAGACAAGAAACCTTCTTTACCGAGGTCTAACTGACCTCAAAAACATCCTCAAAGAGACCATGGAGGAAAATGAGCAAAAAAATAGATAAGCTTAAAAATTCATTAAAACTGGACTCCTTCAACCCGAAAAATGAAGAAGTCCTGAGAGACCGGAAAGGATGTCCGTCCCCTGAAGAACTCCTGCAATCTTTTTCGCCCGAAGCTCCCTTAGAACTCAAAAAAAAGATCATTGACCATATAACTGAATGCCCGGCTTGCCGGAGTGAATTTGAACTGATCATGGGTTCACAGCAATTAGCCGCCCAGGCTGAAAAACTGGTTTCCGGGAAAAATCTTCCCCTGCTAAAAATCAGGTCGCTGGGGCTGTTTCTGGGTCATTACTGGAAGTTAGCAGCCGCCCTGTCTGTGCTGGCCGCCGTGATAGTCATTCTATTCTACCAGGCTTCGCCCTGGGCTTTTTTCCATCCGGAAAGAAGTACCAGCCGCTCTCTGATGTTCAGGATGAAGGAAAACATTTCTTACCAGCCGTTAAAAATATCTTTGAGCTGGGAACCTGTCCCCGGAGCTCTTTTTTACAGAGTGGAATTATTCGACGAAAACATGCGCTTAATCTGGCAGAGCCCTCCTTTAAAACAGCCCGGGGTAGAAGTCCCTGCTGACCTGATTAGCCAGAACCGCTCTTCTTATTTTTACTGGCATTTTCTGACCTTTACTTCAGAAAAAACACCTCTGGAATCACCAGTTCGTAAAATTCAGCTGGCTGTTCAATAAATTCTGCTGCTGTCTCCACTCAGAATGAAGGGAGCCCAGTAATACGGGTGATAATTGGCTGAAGTAATAAAACCTATCTTAGCCTTTCTTAAAGATTCATCTTTATCCTGACCGGCCAGAAGTTCCCGGTAAAAAAGCTTCATAAATTCTGAGGTGGTTTTATCGTTAACGGACCAGAGAGTAGAAAGCACCGAGCGGCTGCCAATTAGCAGGAAAAGTCGGGGGAAGCCAATCACTCCTTCTTTTTTGACCACGGCTCCACGGCTGCTGTCACAGGCAGAAAGCACCACCAGGTCACTGGCCAGTCTCAGGTTATAAATTTCCCTGACTGTTAAGAAGCCATCCTCTTGACCATGCTGACCCGGGCGCAGGAGAAGAGAAGACCGTAAGGGGTTTTCTTCGTCTGCCACTCCATGGCAGGCAAAATGTATGACCTGGTAGTCTCTTAAATCAGTTTTTTTCAGGTTTTCTTCGCTGGCTCTTTTCTTCAGCAAAAGGTCAAAATCCCCGGCCGGGAAAAACCCGGCAATTTCTTTTAATTCCACCTGAGAATAAGGTAAGGGACTCAAGTTGGAAACCCGGTGCCAGCCATTGCTCTGAAGATTCAGATAACTGTCCAGCCAGCTCTTCTGTTCAGGTTCATAAGCTGGATTACCTACCCCCAGAAATTTTTTCCTGAACGTTCTTTCCCGCCTTTCTCTCATTCTGGACAGAGCAGCCAGACTGGGCAGGTAAGAGACTGGATATTTTTCTATTAAATAATATTCTTTATTTGGCCCTTCAGTCAGCACCAGAGTTTCAAATGGCAGATAATGTAAAAGGCCGTCAGGTATAATTATCAGTCTTTTCCCGGTCAGAGCCCTGAGTATTTCCTCTGGCAACAATAGTTCCCGAACTTTTTTGCCCGCTCTTTTTAACTCCTCAGCCGGTATTTCCGGTTGAGACAGGAGCTTAATATAAAGCTTAATATCCTTTTCTACCTCGGTTTCAGACGCCAGCTTAAACGGCTGGTAACGGTCTTTATCTATAAAAAAGCAATAGGATTCGTCGCGGCCAAGATAATAATCAAGAATCACCTGGTTGTTATTCTTGCATTCTGCCCGTACCTCCTTCAAAGTCACTGGCCGCGAGTCGTATTTAGCCTGATCATTAGACTGACTTTTACTGGCCAGGCTTTTTAAGTATCGGTGTTCAAGTTCCTGGACTTCTGGCCTAATTTCATCTTTGGGCAGGTTTCTGTGATTGGTAACCAACTCCATGATACTTCCATCCAGGGCCAAAAGCTCTTTTGAAGGTTCTGAGAGCTGGTTCTGGTCATCATGTTTTAACATTTCTTCTAAAAACACCCTGGCTTTTATTTCTTTGACGGAAGCAAAAATCAAATCCTCCAGCTCAGCTGAATTCTTCTTAGCTTTAAGGTTAACCAGAGACCTGATTATCCCTTCATAGACATCTTTTTTCTCCAGGTCAAACCCGATGCGGAACAAATCCAGGTTTATGTTATTCCGCAGCTTCCCCAGGGTCTGCAGGGCTTTCTGGTAATAAGCTATGGCCAGAGAAAAATCTCCGAGCTTTTCCTGACACCTGGCCAGCCCGGCAAAATCATTCCAGACTTCAGTCCAGTAACCAGAAACTAAAGCAATTTGCAGCGATTTTTTGAAATAAGCAGCCGCCTTTAAAACCTGATTTTTTCTCAGAAAAACTTCTGCCAGGTTGCTAAAAGACGCTGCCACTACTTCTTTATCATTCAGGCTTTGACCCAGATGCAAAGCCCGGGTGGCGTATTCCTGAGCTCTGCCGAGGTCCCTGTCCAGATAAACATAAGCCAGGTTGTTGATTATCCTGGCTTCCATGGGTTTAAACCCGGCTTTAAGGCTGAGCTCCAGAGCCCGGTCAAAAAGCTCTTCCGCCTGGCCAGCTCTGAAAAACAGGCCATTTATCTTCTGGTTTTTGTAGATACAGAGAGCCAGAGCCGCCAGACCAGAAATAATGGATTCCAGCTCCTGTTTTTTGTTATAAATGCGTAGGGATTTTTCCAGATAATACTCGGCTAAATCATATTGACCAAAACAATAAGATACAATTCCCAAATTAAAAAATATTTCTGGCTTGTCGTCAGTAAAATTATTCTTTTCTGCTATAATTTTTGCCCGGTCAAAATAATTATAACTCTTCCAGAAGTCTTGATTGTTGAAAAAATAATATCCGAGATTTATCAAACAATTAACAATTATTAGATCATTTATACAAGTTTCAGCGATAGAAAAGCATTCATCTGAATATTTTAAGAATTCTCCTGAATCTTTTTTTTCCAGATAAACATAAGCAAGCTTATAGGTGCATTTTAGCTCCAGTTCTTTAAACCCGTACTTCCTGGACAATTCAATGGCCTGTTTTAAAAGCAGTTCTGCTTCATCATATTTCTTCTCAGCCTTTTTACCAGCGGCAATTTTATAAACATTGATTATCTGCAGCACTTTTCGGGCATAATCATTTAAATTAGCGTCCTGTCCCCCGCTTAACTTCATAGCCTGTTCAAAAGCTTTTTCTGCCTCGGCTGTCTCCCCCAGGTTCCAGTAATTCAGGCCTTTCTCCACCCAGCACTGAGCCTGAAGCAGGGTATCTTTTTCTCTTTTTTCTGCCAGCAATTTTTCCAGTACAGGCAAAGCCTCCTTGAATTTACCTTCTTTCCTGAGCTGCCGGGCCTCTGACAGCTCCGGCCCGGGTCGATCACTTTTTTCGCAGCCGGGAAATCCGATTAGCAGAAACACGAAAAAGGTGATTATTAAACGTCTGATCAGGTTGGCCTTCAACTTGGCTTTCTTCTCCCTTCCATTTTCTTTATTAAATATTCAGATTGCGTTTTCTCGTCAACTGTTTTTTTTGCTTTTACCCCCTTTTAAACTTATAATGGTCATGGCTTAAACAAGTTTTTAAGGAAAAGCACTATGAATAAGACGTCAGCAAGCAAAATAATTCTCATTATTCTTTTTTGTACCCTGAGTCTGTATCCAGCCAGCCTTCCCGGGCAAACTGCTTCTGTGATAAAAATTGCCCTGCTCGGTCAGCCGATGCCGGATTTTGCCCTGCCTGCTTACCAGGGTGGAGAAATAAAACTGTCCGGCTTAAAAGGGAAAAACGTCATGCTCATTTTCCCCCGCGGGTATGCGGCCCCGGACCGCTGGTGTACCATCTGCCACTACCAATACCTGGAACTGGTGGAACTGGAAAACAGCCAGAAAATTAGAAAAAAGTACAACCTGGAAATAATTTTCGTTTTCCCCTACTCAAAAGAAGTGGTAAAAAAATGGCTGGATGATTTGCCGGCGCAGATGGATAAAATTAAAAACTGGAAATACCCGGCCAATTACCAAGAGCTGGATGAAAAAGGCCGGCAGAGCGTAGAGCGGTACCGCCAGATATTTCCTAAGGACCTGTCTTTAAAGCCTGGCCAGACCGCCACCCCCTTCCCCATTCTGATAGACGCTGACCGACAGGTATCCAGTGGACTCGGCCTTTTTACTACCAGCTGGAACGGCAGCCAGGTGGAGCAGAACATACCCGCTGTTTATCTGATTGATGCTCAGGGCATACTGCGCTTTAAATACGTGAGCCAGAATACAGTAGACCGGCCGTCATATGATTACCTTCTGAAAATTCTTGGGTTTATCAAAGCCGGCCAGCTTAAATAAAAGACCCGCCTGGGCCTCAGCCCTCTAAAAATCAATCCGGAGAAGTGCGGGCAGCATAGTTGAATTCTTTAAGCCGGGCAATGACATCCATCAGAATATCTTCTTTGGCCAGCTTGAGGATTTCTTCTGGCCTGACCTCGGGCATAAAAGGTCTTTCCTTTTCCTGGAGAGGTGATTTTTTATCCTTACGGCCGGCTATTTTTTGCACCAATTTTAACTCCAGGGAATTCTTGGGCAGAATAATCCGGTAGTGAAAATTGTCCACCCGGCTATCGGGAAAATTGACCTGCAGATGAATGAACTTATATTTTTCTTTGAAGTACTTTATTTTTATCTTTTTATTCTTCAGTTCTTCTTTCAGAGCCTCAAAGGCCGGCTCCACGATGAATTCACAGAACTGGTCAAAATGTTCCCGGGCTTCCTGCTGACATTTTTCAATGATTCTGAGGTCTTCAAAGTACCGGTTAAGCTCCTCTTTCCATTTTTCTTCTTTCATTTTGCTCTCCTTTATAATCTCATCACTTTTTCGCCTTTATTTCAACTTCTCCCTGTTAAAGGAGCCAGAAGGAAAACCCTGATGTCCATAACGTTGGTGCCCGTAGGATCTGTAAATATCAGCCCCCCGGTCTCTTTAAAAAATCCGTAAGAATCATTATCAACCAGAAAAGCTTCAGGCTTAAGATTTTTCTTTTCGGCCTCCAGGAGCGTTTCTTCCCCCACGAAAGCACCGGCTGAGTCAGTATTTCCGTCGCGGCCGTCCGTGGCCAGGCTCATCACCAGCCAGTCCAGGCCAGAAAATTCTGTTATTCTCTGTTTTATGGCCAGCAAGCCAGCCAGGGCAAATTCTGTGTTGCGACCTCCCTGGCCCTGCCCTCTGACGGTAACCGTCAGTTCGCCGCCAGCCAGCAAGCAGAAGGCCCTTTTCTCCTCCCGGACTTTCCTGAGAAAAGTGGCCAGTTTGACGATGTACTCCTCGGCTTTGACTCGTGCTTCCCCAAAGTCATCCAGGGCTATGATAATTGACTCCAGGCCATGTTTTCTGGCCTCTTCTTTGGCCGCCAGAAGGGCCTTAAGGTTATCACCAAGGTTAAAGGACTTTACCCTTTCCATAATCTTATCTTCTTTTTTTACTGTTTCCTCTCTAAGTCCCTTTTTGCCTTCTTCCAGGATTTTAAGAACCGCCTGCGGACAGCAGTCAGCCACCCCTCTTCTGTGCAGAACATCTAAAGCCAGGGCAAAAGTGGAGGAATCGTAATAAGTCGGTCCGGAAGCAATGTTCTCTAAATCATTGCCGATGACATCTGAGATGACCAGGTTCACCACTCGTGCCGGCCAGGCCGCGCGGGCCAGACGCCCGCCTTTTATCCTTGAGAGATGTTTTCTTACAGTATTTAATTCTTTTATATCCGCCCCTGATTTCAGCAGAAGTTCGGTTACTTTTCTTTTGTCCTCAAGGCTTATTCCCTCCTCAGGCAAACACAAGTGGGCCGAACCACCGCCTGAAATCAGACTCAGGAGAAGGTCATCGGCCCCGCAGAAAAGAGCCAGTTCATAAGCTTTCTGGCCAGCCGCCACACTCCATTCATCAGGCAGAGGATGAGCAGATGGGTAATAAAAAGCTGGCCCTTTTTCCCGATAAGCCTCCGCCCCGGTAATCACCGCCATCCCGAGTTTGTCTTCAACCAGTGGCCAGATAGCCTCGGCCAGCTTGAGGCCTGCTTTGCCGAAGCTTATTAAATTAATCTTATTTATTTTCCGCAGGTCAATCTTCTCCCCGGCCAGATAAAGCCAGGAACCTTCCCTTTTGACCGTTTCCTCAATTAACTTTTCTGGCCTGACCGCCTCCAAGGCCGCCAGGCCGATTTTTCTGGCCAGCTCTGGCAAATTCATGGCTGACTCCTCCTGAATCCCGACTTACCCACGCCTCCAGAATTGCTTCTTCCACTTTCTTGCCTGATATGTTAAATAATATCAAGGTCTGAAGCATGAGTCTACGGAGATTAGAGAACCGTCCCTGTTCAAGTTCCAGAACAACTCTTCGTATAGTTCGGATTAACATTTCTTTATTCTTTATTATTTTCCTTTTCTCCCTGTTTTTCCCGCTTGCGGCCCAGCAGGCCTCTTCCGCCGCCACGGACGTGGAAAAGAAACTCAACGAAATAAACCAGCAAATCGCCCAGATCAAATCCCGGCTGGCAGAAGAGCAGCGAAAAGAAAGCTCGCTGCTAAACACCCTGGAAAAAATCAGGCTGAACAAGCGACTGCTGCAGAACGAAATTGAATCTCTCAACCTGAGAAGGTCTATGGTGATAAAACAGCAAAGCGAACTGACCAGGAATATCTCAGAAACCAGAAAAAACCTGGACCGGGAACGGGAGGCCGTGGAAAGAACGTTAGTTACTCTTTATAAATACGGTCGTCTTGATTTCATGCATTTTTTTCTAAAAGCCAACAACCTGGAAACTCTGCTCCGCGAGAGCAAGAATTTAACCTTCCTGGCCCGCTATCAGGGAGAAGCAGTCAACCGGTATCTAAATACTCTGAGTCAGCTCCAGGCTCTGGAAGCTGAACTGCAGAAAAAGAAATCCGAGGCAGAAACCCTTCTGCGTCAGACACAGGAAAACATGACCAGGCTTTCTGAAGAAGAAAAGAACAACCAGGAAGTACTGGAAAAGATAAAAAAGAACAAGGCCACTTACCAGCAGATGATGGCCGAATTGCAGGAAAGCCAGGAGCAGCTCAAAGAACTTCTCCGTCGGCTACAAAGCCAGGAAATCTCTCTGCCCTCACCGTTTATCCCCATGTACGAGAAAAAAGGAAAATTACCCTGGCCCCTGACCGGTAAGATAATAACCAGGTTTGGCCCAGAACGACATCCCCGGTTCAACACTGTGACCATTAACAACGGCATTGAAATCCAGCCCACCCGGAATGACCGGACGATAAAAGCGGTGCACGGCGGTCGGGTGGTTTTTGCCGATTATTTCCAGGGTTACGGCAACCTCATCATCATAGACCACGGTCTTTCTTACTACAGCCTCTACGGACACTGCTCCAGCTTTCTGGTCAAGGTCGGCGACCTGGTCCAGCCCGAACAGCCGATTGCTATCGTCGGTGATTCCGGTTCCCTCAAGGGCGAATGCCTTTATTTTGAGATCAGACATAAAACTCAGGCGGCTGATCCCTTGCAATGGCTTAAGAGAAGGTGATAGAATTTAGGCTGAAATTAGGCTGAAAAACTATGAAAAATAACAAACTAAACATCTATTTAACCCTGGTTATTTTAATCCTGCTGGCCGTTCTTCTACTGGACAAGAGGTTTTTGCCCGGTAAGAATGGCTCTCCTCAGTTTGCCAGAAGCAACACCGAACTAATCGGCACGGTCATGGAGCTCATTAAAACCGACTATCTGGAAGAGCCAAACCCAGTGCGTACCACCGAAGGAGCTTTCCGCGGGTTAGTCAATTCTTTAGACCCTTTAAGTGCTTACCTGGATAAGGACCTGGCTGCCAGGTACCTGAACAAAAAGAACCTGAACCTGAGCACCGGCCTGGTGCTTTACAAAAAATACGGTGTCTTCCCGGTAGTAGTGGCCGTGCTGGAAAACTCCCCGGCCGAAAAAGCTGGTCTTAAAGTGGGAGATAACATCAGCGCCATCAACGACCGCAACACCCTCAACATGAGCCTGCTGGAAGTAAACCTTCTGCTGGAAGCCGAAGCTAACGAAACCACCGCGCCGGTCAAGCTGCGGGTGGTGCGCGGCACAGAAACAAAAGAATTTATGGTAGAAAAAAACTTTAAACCGCAAAATTCCCTCCAGACCACGGCCGATAAATCCGGTTTGCTCATCCTTAAGCCTTCTTCCATCTACAACGGCCTGGCCCAGGAATTGAAGAGGAGCATCTCTGCTGGCCTGAAAAACCCCCTCAAGGCTAAAGCCATTATTCTGGACCTTAGAAATTGTTACAATGGACAGTATGAAGAAGCCCCAAAAATAATAAACCTTTTCTTCCGGGACGATAAAATCGGATTTTTTGAAAAAAGGGGCCAGAAAGAATACCTGTCCTGTTCTCAAGTCCCAGTTTTCCCCAGCGAAAAGCTTTTTATCTGGGTTAACCAGGCTACTTTTGGCCCGGCCGAAATGATGGCGGGGGTGCTCCATGATTTAAAAAGAGCCAAAGTAATCGGCCTGGAAACTCCTGGGCTGGTAGGCCGTCAGGAAAAATTTCCGGTCTCTGATGGCAGTCTGGTGGTTCTGACCACCTCTGTCTTCTTTCTTAAATCAGGAACAAAGCTCTGGGATACGAGCGTGCCTCTTGATGAAAAATTAACTTATGCAGAAAAGATGGACCAGGCGTTTCTGGAAAAAACCAAGAACATGCTTTCCCGGCCTGATTGATGAAGCCAAACAGAAAGAAAAAATTTAATTTTCTCTCGCCTGACCGTCTTATTCTAAACCTGACCATCGTCTTAGCGGCCGTTGCTTTTCTGGCGACCATATCTCTCGATTACTTGAATTTTAAAAAGGGAAAGGTTCATTACTTCAGCTGGGTCAAAAAACAATCCAACGTGGTCGCTCCGGCCAGGAGACCGGGCCGCCCCCCAGTTGAAGAATTTTCTCTGGCCGATTATCTCCGCCGCGAACTTAAAGAAGCTGGCCTGGCTGAAAACCGTCTCTCTCTGAGCCTGGAAGAAGACGGAAAGTTGCAGGCCTTGGTGGAACTGGATGAACAGGAATTCAAAAAAATCAAGCCCCGAATTCTAAAAAGTTTAAAAAAGAAAAAAATAAAAACCCAGCTGCATGAAACCCGGGCCGCCGGGGGCAGGATTCTGGTGTCCCTGGACATGACACCACCTCAGGGCCCGGGAGGTAAGCTGGTTTTTAGCTACTTAACTCCGGTGGAAGCAGCCAAACCTTCACCGCCAGAAAAGCCTGCCGCCATCGCTCCACCCTCTTCCATGGCCAGGAAAACACAAAAAAAGGTGGCCCTGGTTATTGATGACATGGGCAACGACCTTGAATTTCTCCAGGAGCTGATTAACCTGGGAGTGCCCTTAACCGTGGCTGTTCTGCCCGAGGCGCCATATGCTTCCCAAACCGCTCAACTGGCTCAGGAGAAAGGGCTGGAAGTGATCATCCACCTTCCGCTGGAAGCTCTCAACGGACAGGTTGGTTATGCCGGAGCTGACGGCCTCATCCGGGCTTCCATGAGTGCAGAAGAAATCCGCGCCATCCTGGAAAAGGATTTATCTTTATTACCACAGGCCGTAGGGCTCAACAACCACATGGGCTCCAGGGCCACGGCTGACCGCTATCTGATGGAAATCATCCTTGATTTTCTTAAAGAAAAAAATCTTTTTTTCCTGGACAGCAAAACCACCCCCCGGTCCATAGCCTATGACTTAGCCATCAAGAAAAAGATACCAGCTCTTTCCAGAAACGTTTTTCTGGATGCCGACGAAAACCACCTTCAGGTCAAAGAAAGACTGGCCGAACTTTTACATTATGCCCTGAAAAACGGCCAGGCTGTGGGCATTGGTCACCCTTTTCCTGAGACCCTGGAAGTACTCCGTTCTTACCGGGCGGAAGCCGAACGTTTGGGTCTGGAACCGGTAAAACTTTCCAGCCTCCTGCATTAACCAGCAATTGATTCTGATTTATTAATTCTTTTAAAGTTAGCCATTTTTGCTATACTATTTAAAGAGAATAAACTTGGAGGAAAAAAACATGAAAAAGATAATACTGCCTGTGCTGCTGGCCAGCCTGGTTTTATCGTTTGCTTTTATGCCGGCCTGTAAAAAGATGTCTGAAGAAGAACTCAAAAAATCCATGGAAATTGTGGACGTCCAGACAAAATGGGTGAGCAAAGAATACCGGGCCTGGCCGCCGAAGCTGGTCCTGGTTCCGGTCCTTTCCTTCCGGGTAAAAAATGTTAGCAATAAACCCCTCTACTACATCAACTTCAATGCCATTTTCAAGTTTAAAGGTGAAACCAAAAACCTCGGTGACTGCTTTCTGGCAGCCATCAGAAAAAAACCTGTGCCACCGGGGGAGCTGAGTGAAGTCATCACCCTGAAGAGCAACTTTGGGGTAGAAGGCAAAACCCTGCAATCTTTCCAGAACAATCCTTACTGGAAGCCGGTGGTAGTCCAGCTGTTTGCCAGAGCCCACGGCTCCGAATTTGTTCTCCTGGGCGAATGGGAAGTTTCTAAAACGATAGACTTTAAAGAAGACCAGGTCGTTACCCCGGTGGTAGAAAAGAAAGAAGAAAAAAAGGAAGAAACCAAGAAATAAATTCCACCAGACATTTTCTAAGAAAGGATAGAAAAGATGGACACCTTCTTGCCAAAGCAGGTTTTTCTGACCAGGGGTAAAGGACAGCATCCCCAGAAGCTGGTCAGCTTTGAACTGGCTTTAAGAGAAGCCGGTATTTCTCCCTTCAACCTGGTCCGGGTTTCCAGCATTTTCCCCCCACATTGCCAGCTGATAAGTAGAGCCGAAGGTTTGAAAAAATTAAAGCCCGGCCAGATTGTTTTTCTGGTTATGAGCGAAAATTCTACCGATGAAGCCCACCGTCTTATTTCTGCTTCTATCGGACTGGCCATTCCTCAGGACAAAGAACAGTATGGCTACCTGGCGGAACACGAAGGCTTCGGAGAAACAGAAAAAGAAGCGGGCCATCAGGCAGAAGAACTGGCGGCTGAAATGCTGGCCACCAAGCTCGGGCAGGCCTATGCCAGAGAAAATTTCCGGCGGGGACGGGAAAATTATTACCGCCTTTCTGAACACCTGACCGTAAAAACTAAAAGCATTTCTCAGATAGCTACCGGAGCCCGGGGATTATGGACCACGGCCGTGGCGGCCGCTGTTTTTGTCGGCTGAACAGTTAAAAATTTAGACCCAGAAAATTAAAGATTCAGCGGGTTGGGCTTTAAAATTTTTATGTAACTTTCCTCTTTCAGCTTATTGACATATTCCTCTATCTTCTTCTGCCTTTTTTCCAGGTAGATTTTTTCTTCAATCTCTTTTCTGGCTTCATCAAATTTTTTCTGGTAGCTGTCTTTTTTCTCTTCCAGTTTAAGCAAATACCAGCCATTCCGGGCTTCCACCCAGTCTGAGATTTCTCCCACTTTCAGCTTTTCCACGGCTGCTTCCAGCGCCTTATCCATTTCCCCCTTCTTAAAAAACCCCAGGTCTCCCCCATTATCTTTTGGGCCTTCGGAATACTCGGCCACCAGGTCTTCAAATTTGCCGCCGTTCTTAAGCTTGGCGCTTATTTCCTGCTTTTTTTCTTCCACCCCGGGATTGGTACTGGAAAGATAAATGACCTTGATGTGAAACTCGGGCGGAACAACAAATTCCTGAGGTTTCTGCTTGTAATACTGAACAATTTCTGAATCATCAAGAACGATGGTCCGGTCCACTTCAGAATAAATGACCGCCTGCCTCAGATAATTCTCTTCTAATTGTTTTGCCCACTGGTTGTACTCTATACCCTGAGACCTCATGGCCTGCATCAGCTCCTCATCTGATTCCAGGTTGTTCTGTTTTTTAATCTGCTCGATGGTGGCTTTAACCTGCTCCTTCACGTTCAAACCTTTTTCTCTGGCTTTTTGCAAAAGCAGCAGGTCGGTAATCATCATGTCCAGAAGGTTATCTTTAAGTTTTTCGTACTCTTTAAAATACGCTTCCCCGCTCAACTGGGACCTCAGCAGCTGAACCATGGAATTAAACTGCTCCTTGTAATCGGAAAGAGTAATGACCTCACCATTGACGATGGCTACAATCTCTTCCACGATGTCGGCCCGCAGCAGGACTCCCCCCAGGGCCAGAATCAGAAGTAACCAGGTTATTTTCTTCTTAAACATTGTTTTTCCTTTCCAGTTTAAAAGGCAGATTTTCTTCATAAATTTTCCAGTGGTAAGTCTCTTTCAAATCTTCAACTTCTTTTTCTATAATATCTTTAACCTTCTTTTCCCGCAAAAGGTTTCTTATCCGGGGCGCGGCTTCCTCCAGCTCCATCAGAGCCGGTGGGTATTTTTTATCCAGCCGGAAAATGTGGTAGCCATAAGGTGATTCAAAAACCTGAGAGACCTTACCCTCTTCCAGGGCAAAAATTACCTTTTCCATATCATAAGGCAGGTCTCCCGGCTTGAAAACGCCCATTATCCCGCCTTTGTAAGCATCCGGCGCTTCGGAATAATCTTTGGCTGCCTGATGGAACTGCTCCTCGGTGGAATTTTTCAACTTTTCCTGGAGCTTGATGGCCAGGTCACTGGACTTAACCAGAATCTGACTGACCCTGACTCTTTCGGGCACCAGGAAATCCTTTTTGTGCTCCTGGTAATAATTTTTTACCTCTTCATCTGTAACCACCAGGTCTTTTACTCTTTCTCGTTTATACTTTTCAATTAGAAGGCTATCCAGGAAATTTTTATCTTCTGATAAACTATTAGTCAGGTTCTGTTCCACCGGGTAATCGCGCGTCACCCGCCGGAGAAAAGCCTGTTTTTCTTCTTCCGTTAGCTCCAGGTTTTGCTTACGGGCAGAATAAAGAATCAACTTGTCTTCCACAAACTGATTAAACAGCTCGCTCAGCACTTCAGGAGGAAGATGGCCGTCATCCTGGTTGATTTGCCTGACATAGGACATAAAATCGCCCAGGGTATACCTGATTTCTTCTATTTCCAGCACCGGCTTTTCTTCCAGGCTCTGTTGCTTTTTTCTTAAAGTTTCTTTTTTAAAATAAGAGTAGCCCAGGTAAAGAGACACTCCCACCACCAGCAGAACGAGGACCAGGGCTATAATTTTCTTCATCTTGTGCTATCTCAGTTGATTATAGTATACGAGTAGAGCTCCTTCAAGATAAACAGAGTCTGGCACAAAAATTCCTGCTCATCCTCTGCCCTCAGGTTAAAGGTGATAAGCCCCAGGGGTGAAACACTGCCCGAAAAACGGCGCAGAAGACTCTGCGTCTTATTCCAGACAAAATTCACTTCCGGCGGGAATTTAACCAGCAGGCGGTTTCCGTGCCGGTCAATGGCTTTAAGCCTGGTTTTCTGAGCATAATACTTAATCTGGGCGTAATAAAACAGGTTTTCCACCCCGCGGGGCAGCGGCCCGAAACGGTCTATGACCTCCTGTCTGAGGCGCCCGGCCTCTTCTTCGTTTTCCAGGCTGGAAAGCCTCTTGTAAAGGTTTAGCCTCAGGTTCACCTGCGGGAGATAATCTTCCGGAATACGGAAATCAACCTTCAAATTAATTTCACACTTAACCTCTTCAATTTTTTCGCCTTTGAGTTCTCTGATAGCTTTTTCCAGAAGTTGCATAAAATATTCATACCCGACTGCTTCCATGAAGCCGTGCTGCCGGTGGCCGAGGATGTTCCCGGCTCCCCTGATTTCCAGGTCCCGGGCCGCCAGTCTGAAGCCTGACCCAAGTTCACTAAACTCTTTCAGGGCTTTTAGTCTTTCTCTCGCCTGGGGGGTAAGTTCTACCAGCGGCGGCACCAGAAAATAGGCATAGGCCTGCCTGGAAGAGCGGCCTACCCGGCCCCGCAGCTGGTAAAGCTGGGCTAGGCCATAGAGGTCGGCCCGGTCCACAATTAGAGTATTGACGAGCGGTATATCAATGCCGTTTTCAATAATGGTCGTGGACACCAGCACGTTATATTTCCCGTTTATAAAATCCATCATTTTTTTTTCCAGCTCAGCCCCTTTCATCTGCCCATGAACTGTTATGACCCGGGCCTGGGGAACCAGCTTTTCCAGATACCGGGACACCCGGTCTATGTCTTCAATGCGATTATGGATGTAATAAACCTGGCCGTTGCGCTCCAGTTCCTGCTTGATGGCCTGAGCAATCAGCCGCGAGTTAAAGGGCGAAACAACGGTATGCACGGCCAGTCTGTCCCGCGGCGGTGTTTCAATCAGGCTGATATCCCTCAGGCCGCTGAGGGCCAGGTTCAGCGTTCTCGGGATAGGTGTGGCCGTCAGGGTCAAAACATCAATGTTGGCTTTAAGCTGCTTAATCCTTTCTTTATGCCCTACTCCGAAACGCTGTTCTTCATCTATGATCAGCAACCCGAGGTCGTGAAATTCCACATCCGGGGAGAGCAACCGGTGGGTGCCTATGATGATGTCCACAAACCCTTTCTTTAAGTCTTCCAGAATTTTTTTCTGTTCATTTTTTTTCTGCAGTCTGGTGAGTGCTTCTACCCGCACCGGGAAAAGCATCATCCTCTGCCGGAAGGTGTGAAGATGCTGGGTGGCCAGGATGGTCGTGGGACAGAGAACGGCCACCTGCTTGCCGTCCATCACTGCCTTAAAAGCAGCTCGCATGGCCACCTCAGTTTTTCCATAACCCACATCTCCGCAGAGCAACCTGTCCATCGGCTGGGGAGATTCCATGTCCTTCTTTATTTCTTCAATGGCCCGCAGCTGGTCTTCTGTTTCTTCGTAGGCAAACATCTTGTCAAACTCTTTTTCCCACTGACCTTCCGGACTGAAAGCTATGCCCTGAACAGTTTTTCTTCTGGCGTAAAGTTCCAGCAATTCCTGGGCAATTTCTTCTACTGCCTTTTTTACCCGGGCTTTGGTGCGGGCCCAGGTCTGGGTGCCGAGTTTATCCAGCTGGGGCGGCACTCCGGCTGAGCTGGAAAATTTTTGTACCAGGTTCAGGTCTTCTACCGGCACCAGCAGACGGTCTCCATCGCGGTAGATGAGCTCAATAAAATCGTGCGGGCTACCGTCCACGTTTAGTTTCTGCAGTCCGTTGAACTGGCCTATGCCATACTCACTGTGGACAACATAATCGCCCTGCTTTAAATCCTGGAATTGAGAGAAAAAGAGCTTGCGGGGCACGCGGCTGACCAGAACCTGTTCTTCGGTAAAAACATCCTGTTCGGCAAAGATAAATACTTTTTGCCGCGGATAGCTGAACCCCCGGCGCAAACGGCCATCCACCAGGTTAATTTCTTCACCCCGCGGTTTCTCCTGTACTGCGGAAAGCAGCCGGACGCTGATTTCATTTTCCTGCAAAATAGAAGCCAGACGGTCTCTCTTCCCGGGGTTGGAGACAAAAATATAACAGAGGTCTCTTTCCTCCTGTCTTTTCTTAAGGTATTGAAGGAAAAAAGGCAGGCGGTTTTCAAACCGGGGCACGGGCTGGAAACCAAACTCAAAAGGAAGCCGCTCGCTGCCCTCCACCCATTCGCCCACAAGAAGGGCCCGGTCTTTTATTTGCCGGTAAAAGTCCAGGTCAAAAATCTCTTCCGGCTGGGGGTAAAAATGGCCACTGCGGCTCTGTTCTTCCCTGGCTTCTTTCCAGTCGTCTAAACTTTCCTGCCATTCCTTTTCCACTACTTCTTCATCTTCAATAATGTACAAAGGATTCTGGAGGTAATCTTTAAGCGAGACAAAATATTCTTTGAGCAGCAAAGCCAGGTAGGCAAAGGAGGGGAAAATTTCTCCCTGCTCCAGAAGCTCCACCTTTTTCCTGAGGTCCCCCTGGCTATCAGGGAAATGCTTGATAAACTGGCAGAAATGCTGGATAAAATCCTTTCTGCCCGGGAATTCACGGAGAGAGGGGATGACTACCGAATCAACCCGGCGGACGGACCTCTGGGTGGAGGCATCAAACTCTCTGATGGAAGCAATCCTGTCTTCGGAGAACTCCAGGCGGAAGGGCTTATCTGACCAGACTGAATAGATATCCACGATGCCGCCGCGGTAGGCAAATTCTCCGGCTGAGGCCACCAGGTCTTCTTTCACATAACCAAACTCTTCCAGTATTTGCAACACTTCTTCCCGTTCAAGCTGGCTACCTGTTTCTATCCTCAGGAAAGAAGTCTCAAGTTCTGAAGGGTTGGGAACCGGCTTTAAAAGACCGGGTAAATTGGTCAGGATGAGGGGATGGTGGCCGCGCTGCAAACTGTAAAAAACTTTCATCCGGGAAGCCACTGCTTCCAGGGGAGCTTCCACTTCCAGATAAGGGTCAGAGCTTAAAGCCGGAAGGACCAGAGTTTCTCTGGTCCAGGAAAAAAGATGCAGGAAGTTATCAATTTCTTCTTTAAGCTCATCCAGAGAACGGCTGGCCGGGCCCACCACCACCAGCGGCCTTTTCACCTGGCTGGCCAGAAAAGAATAAAAATAGGGCTTGGCTTCAGCCGTCAGGCCGGATAAAAAAAGACAGTCCTCCCCCCGGTTCAATTTCTCTACCAGGGCCTTAAACTCTGGTAGATCAGCCAGAAAAAACAAACTCACATAGTTATTTTAGACGAGAGAGTAGCTCAGGTCTACCGCTGTCTAAATTTATTCTGTCGTCATGGTGATTCTTGAAACTCTTTTTTCTTAAAGAATCAAGAATAAAGCCAGCCGGTCAGGCCCTCAAGGGCCAGCTGGCCTGCATCCGAGGTGATGCCAAAGTTCCCCACCCTCTAACTGGCCATCCGTTTTAGTTCAGCCTCGTTTTTTCCTTAGCCGGGTCTAGCCTAAACCAAACTTGTCCAGGTTGAGTAGGTTTTCCACAAGCCCGGTTTTTAACTCATTTTTTTATTTTTCTTCTTTTATCTTTCCTACTTCAAAAAGAGGCTCACCCTGGTTGCAGGGCGGTGTAGCGATTATGTAGAGAAGCATGCCGGTAAAGGGCGCCCGCACTTTTTCTAAGAGACGACCAAAATAATCGGTTACCACGCCCACCACTTCTCCGGCCCGGACATAATCCCCCATGCCGGCCCGGGGATAAAAAAGGCCGTCGTGGTTAGAATAGACCACCTCATATTTTTCCACCCAGACGGCCTCCTGGTTAAACTCCGCCTCACCGGGCAACATCCTGAAATATTTCAGGACGTTAAGCACCCCGCGCACGTTAGCCTCAACCAGCTTTTCCTCCACCCGGCCGAGAAAGCCCGCTTCTGTGGTGATAGCTGGCTTTTTACGGACGATGGCCGTGTTGCCGAGATAGCGGGAATTTTTCACATCTGGAGTTCTGGTGTTATCTATGATGATGTGTTTTAAACCAAAAGCCAGGGCCATGTCTTTAGTCACCGCGTCCAGGTTCTTATCCCCGCTGATCATCCAGTAAGTATAAGGAATAAGGGCCTCGTTTCCATCTCCACAGTGCAGGTCCAGAAGAGCCTCCACGCGGTCAACTATCTGTTCAGTCAGCACCGCGGCTATCCTCTGGCTCTGCGTTCCTTTCGGGCCCCAGGAAAAACCCGGTTCAAATTTTTCCAGTCGTAAGGGTTGTAATAAATTGTCCGGCGCTGAAAAGCAGGCAGGTTGGCAATGTGGACCAGAACCAGCGTCCCGCTCAGCTCTTCGGGCTTAACCAGCTTTTTTACCCGGTAAAGAGCCAGGATGGGAGCATACTCATAGGGATGAACGCCGGCTACGGCCGCCAGCACTTTCCCTGGCTTCTGGCCGTTGATGATGGTTACCGGAATGCGGGTAGCCGGGTCCAGGCCCGCCGGCACTTCCAGAAAACCGCTCACCACCTCACCCGGTCTGGCCACCAGAGAACCCACGGTAAAAGGCTGTTTCGCTCCGGGCTGGGAGCTGGTTTCTGCCGGGAAAGCCAGAGGCCAGCTCAGTAATACTAACAAAAAAATCGTAACACTCAGGGCTCTTTTTAAGTTGATGGGCATTTTCCCTCCTTTCCTTGATTGAGTTTGCCGGTGTTGGCCAAAAAAAATATTTATCTGGCTGAAGCTTCTCCTTCCTGCCCAAACGCCTTTTGTCACTCGCTAAGACCTGGTTTCCAGAGGCTTTTCCACTCTTATGACCTCACCATTTTCCAGAAGGCATTCGTACCGCTCCCAGGTCTGACCGCTGACCGCCTCCAGAACCCGTTTTTCAGATAAAATTTTAACCACCAGGATTCTTTTCCCCTGGCGATGAACGGCCAGAGGCTTTTCCTGGCCGCAACCCCCGGCATAATATTCTACCTGGTCTGTGTTTTCTTCCATAATTTAATTATACCTGCCTGGCTTTTATTTTTAAAATTAAAAATTTGCCGATACCTGATGAGGGCGGAGGAGGGCGACCGGACAGTCTTCCGGCCTTAAAGAAAATAGGTCCTTCCGACTTTTAAATGGGTAAACTCGGAGAATCATAATTTTCAATGAGCGAATAGAGGACTCAATGATAAGGGTTTTAAAAGATGGTTGGAGAGGAACGTTCTGTACTTTGTTAATATTTGCTCAATTAGCTTCATTTTCGATGAGTTGGCCAAGATTCAACTTAGATTTAAGGAACCAGGAATCTCTCATTTTTACCCACAATACAGCCGGATGAACCAGAAAATATTATCTGAAGGAAATATCATTCGCAGGGTAATTAATAGGAGAGTAATTAAGAGTAAATAAATTCCCAGCTCTTTTATCTTTTTATTCGCTCGACCTAGTTTGAAATACAGGCTTTATATTTTTAGCAACTTTTCTTTTTTTTATTTTTTGTTTGTCTGCTCCTTTTTCAGCTATTAAAAAATTTGTTAAAAATTTTCTATGAAGCCTCAGCTACCTGAATAAATTGGCCAATGATGTTAAACAGCTGCCAGATCTGTCATCCTGACTCCGCCCGCAGAACAGCCGCCAGAAGCTCCCGATTTCTTCTTCACCTAAAAAACAATTTGAAGCCTGACCGGCGGGAAAATATAATGAACCTGTGAGTGGAGGAAACATGAAAAGAGTTTTGCTCATTAACTTTCTAATTGTTCTGGGCCTGGCTTTGCTCCTGCCGCCTGCTCCGCTGACTGCCCAGCAGGAAGAAATCAGGCTGACGGTCTTTTATCCCTCTCTCGGCACCGTGCGCAACCTTCAGGCCCTGCGCGAGAAGGGATTTATTTCCATACCTAACCTCAAAGTTACCGGCGTCTACCACGTGAAAGAAGCCACCAATTACGAAGAAGTCAAACGCTACGTGGCCGAAAACAAGCTTGATTGGTTCAGCTTTCATCCTGTTTCTGCTGACCTTAACGAGAAAAACCTTTACCGGGCAAACCAGGCCACACCAGAGTTTGAAGAAATACTTAAAAACTCAGATGGAATAATCTTTTTTGGCGGGCCGGATATTCCGCCAGCTATTTACGGAGAAAAAACCAGCCTGTTGACGGTGATTGAAGACCCATACCGGCACTATCTTGAATGCTCGGCCATTTTCCATCTGCTGGGTGGTTACCAGGACGAAAAATACCAGCCGCTGCTGGAAAAGAAGCCGCAACTGCCTGTCCTGGGCATCTGCCTGGGAGCGCAGAGCCTGAACGTGGCCACAGGTGGAACTCTTATCCAGGACATCTGGAGCGAAGTCTACGGCCAAAACAGCGTTGAAGACATCATCGCCCTGGGACCGGAGTGCTGGCACAACAACCCTTTTGTCAAGCTTTACCCCCTGGAGAAACTGACGCCTTATAATTTTCACTGGATAAAATTGCTGCCCGAGGAGTTTTTCGTCCGGGTGCTCGGCTTTTCTGAAAAAGACCGGCCGCGCATCCTGAGTTCCCATCATCAGGCTATGAAAAAGCTCGGCCGCGGGTTTAAGGTCGCCGCCCTTTCTCCCGATGGTCGGGTGGTGGAAGCCATTCACCACACTAAATACCCGAACGTTCTTGGCCTCCAGTTCCATCCGGAAAGCTACCGCCTGTGGGATGAGAAGCTCTCTATCAGGCAAAAGCCCGAAGACGCACCCGGGAGCTACTGGGACATTCTGAAAAACAACCCCCCCAGCCTGGAATTTCACCGGAGAATCTGGAAGTGGTTCTCAGATAGCATGGTCAAGGTGTCTCACCAGAACGTCCGAAACTGAGAGCAGCAGAATCGGGAAAACTATTTTTAGCGGATAATGCCATTTAAACTGCCCAGGCCGGGCAATGAATTTTAGCTTTTCTTCCGCTTTTGTATCGCGGTCTATCTCTTCAGGTGGCTTCCAGGCTGCACCTCTCCTGATTTTTTCTCTCCCTTATCTTCATCCTTAAAAAAAGGCCACAACCTGCCCTTTGCTTTTCCTTAAAAATCCTGTTGAATTCAGCGCTTTTTTGCCTGAATAATTCGTCATAAATACCTGGTTTTGTTCCAGCCTTGAGCCACCTTTCTAAAAACAGAAAACTTTCTATGATTTTTTTGTCAAAGGACAGGACCAGTCGGGCGTATTAATTTCAGAATAGCTTTATAACGCTTTTCACATCTCATAATTTGTTGTTAATGAAAGATTGACAGCTGTTATCGGGCTGAGAAATCAGCAAACTTTTTACCGCACCAACCGCATTTCTCTTGAGAAAAATTTCTTAAACTGTTATCTTAAACATACTCCATAAAGGAGGAGAAAAGATGCGTGAGGCGAACCTGTTTTTTCTTTCCCTAATTTCTCTGTGCGCCATAATTCTTATGGTGGCCTGCTCCCGACCTTCTTCCAGCGTGCAAGGGAAAACATTTGGCGAAGACCTGGAGTTTTTAAAGAAACACACCAGGGTAATCACCCTGAGCTCCCCTGACGGCCAGGCTCTGGTGGCCGTAAACCCCGACATTCAGGGACGGGTTATGACCAGCACCGCAGCCGGCCCAGCGGGCTTGAGCTTTGGCTGGATAAACCGGGACCTGATTGCTTCCGGTGAAAACAACCCGCACATAAACACTTTTGGCGGTGAAGACCGGTTCTGGCTTGGCCCTGAAGGTGGGCAGTATTCTCTGTTCTTCAAAAACGGATCACCCTTTGACCTTGACCACTGGTTCACACCCGTACCCATTAACGAAGGTGGGTTTGACCTGGTTTCCCAGGACAGCCGCCAGGTTACCCTGAAAAAAGAGATGAACCTGGTTAATTACTCAAACTTTGAATTCAAGATAAAAGTTGACCGCATTATCAGGTTGCTGGATAAAGATCAGGTAGAAAAACTCGGGATACCACTTTCTGATAAATTAAAATGGGTGGCTTTCCATTCCGACAACCAGATCACTAACCTGGGCGACACTCCCTGGAAGAAAGAAACCGGGCTGGTTTCCATCTGGATTCTGGGCATGTTCAACCCCTCGCCCACAACGACGGTAGTGATACCTTTTAAGCCCGGTCCGGAAGAAGAGCTGGGGCCTGTGGTCAACGACGCTTATTTCGGCAAAGTTCCGCCCGACCGACTGGTGGTCAAGGATAAAGTACTTTTCTTCAAAGGCGATGGCCAGTACCGGAGTAAAATCGGCATTTCTCCCAAAAGAGTGCTCCCCTTCCTCGGAAGTTACGACGCCGCCAACCGGGCTCTGACCATTGTCCACCTGACCCTGCCGGATAACCCGGCTGAACACAGCTACGTGAACTCCATGTGGGAAATCCAGAAAGACCCGTATGCAGGAGACGTGGTCAACAGCTACAACGACGGGCCCACCACCCCGGGCGGCAAACCGCTGGGGCCATTCTACGAGCTGGAAACTTCCTCTCCCGGCGCCCAGCTCAACCCCGGTGAATCTCTGAGACACGTGCACACGACCATCCACCTGCAGGGAGAAGAAAAAGAGCTGGACCGGATTGCCCAGAAAATATTCGGCGTAACTCTGGAGGAAATCAAGACCGCTTTTAAAAAATAAATTGACGATTTGCCTTAGAAGAAAGAAGAAACAGTTCATTAAAAAATTAAACGTAGAATTAAAATTAAGTTAGGTTTAAAATTTTGACGGCCGGCTGTCCGGATTAATGAAACCGGTTAAGCCAGAAAGTTATTTCTGGCCAGAATTCCTGACTGAACGGAGATGAACTTGCTGCCAGACAAATTAGTTTTTGAGCCTTCCCTTCAGCAAGCTTCTATCCTGTTCATCAATCAATTCAGCGGGCTGTGAGAGACTGCCCTGAACCTCTGCCTGGACTGAACTCCTTCTTTTAATCATCCGTTTAGATTTTCAGTCAACGAAAGGAGAAAAAAAATGAAAGTCATCGTTCTCGGTGCTGGCCTGGTGGGAAGGGCCATGGCTCTGGACCTGGCCAGGGATAAAGAATTTAAAGTTTACGTGGCTGATATCAACAGAGCCCGACTCAAGGAGCTTGAAGCTAAAGGACTTCTCACCTACGAGCAGGATTTAAGCCAGAAAGATAAACTTTCAGAAATAATTGCTGATAAGGACCTGGTTCTAAACGCCATGCCCGGCTTTCTCGGCTACCAGACTTTAAAAACCTGCCTGGAAAACGGAAAGTCCGTGGTGGACATTGCCTTTTTCCCGGAAGACCCCTTTAGCCTGAACAACCTGGCTCAGGAAAAAGGGCTGACCGCGGTGGTGGACTGCGGCGTGGCTCCAGGTTTGAGCCACATGCTGGCTACCTATGGTTTGAGTCACCTGGACCGGGGAGAATCTCTGACCATTTACGTGGGCGGTCTGCCCGTGGTCAGACAGTGGCCCTTTGAGTACAAGGCCGTTTTTTCTCCGGCTGATGTTATTGAAGAATATGTTCGGCCGGCCCGGCTCAGGGAGAACGGCCGGTTAGTTTCCCGACCAGCTCTTTCTGAGCCGGAGCTGGTGGAGGTTGAAGGCCTGGGAACGCTGGAAGCCTTTAACACTGATGGCCTGCGCACGCTGCTCAGGACGCTGGACCTTCCAGACATGAAAGAGAAAACCCTGCGTTATCCAGGACACCGGGAAAAAATGCTCATCTTGCGAGAAGCCGGGTTTTTCAGCTCAGAACCAGTAGAGCTCAACGGTCAGAGGATTAAACCGGTGGAGTTTACCAACCGTTTGCTCTTCTCTAAATTAACTCTCGGCCCGGGAGAAGAAGACCTTACGGTCATGAAAGTCCTGGTGGCCGGTGAAAAGGAAGGCCGCCAGGTGCGGTTGACTTATGAGCTTCTTGACCGGTATGACCGCCAGAGCGGCATCCACAGCATGGCCCGCACTACCGGCTACACCGCTACCATGGTGGTCAGAGCCCTAAGCCGCGGGCTGCTTCTGGACCGGGGCCTCATCCCGCCAGAATTCCTGGGAAAAAAGCCCGAAGTATTTTCTTTCATCCGTCGCGGGCTGGAAGAAAGAGGTATAATCATAAAAGAGAAAACAGAATATCTCTCCTGACCGCTCTTTTGTGGTTTTCAGCAAAAAAAAAATCAGCCCGGGTCGCTCACTATGGCCCGGGCTGATTTTTATCAGGTTCGGCTTACCAGCTCTGCTGTTTATGAACTCTTCAGGGGAATATTTTTTCTTTATTTCTTTGTCTTCCTGGTTTCCACCCAGTTTTCTAAAAACCTGGTTTCTCCTGAAGCCGGCTTTTCCTGTTCGCTGAGCAGTGATTCAATGATGGCTTTCAGATGAGCATAAGGCAGCGTGCCGATGATCATCCGGTTATTGATAATGATGGTTGGAGTGGACCTTATGCCATAGGGATATCTTTCCGAAGTTTTTTCGTACTCTTTGCCGGTTTCAATAATTTTCTTCACCAGTTCTTTAGTTTTCTCATCCGTCAGAGCTGCTTCCACACCATATTTTTTAGCCAGAGCCAGACGCCACTCCGGGTTTTTGGCTTTTTCAAAATTTCTGAAAATTTCATCGTGAATCTGCGGGAATTTTGACGGGTCGTAGGCCGCCAGGTAGGCCAGCTCGCAGGCCCCAGGGTGTTTGTCTTTGTCCACCACGTCGTTGCACTTCGCTTCCAGCGGGAAAAACTGAAAAGCAATGTTAATCTTGCCCGCGTATTCTTTCTTCAGGCGTTCTAACTGCTTGAACAGGAAAAGACAATCCGAACAGAGAAAATCGGCATATTCAATTATTCTGATGGGCGCTTCCTCAAATTTTTCCGTGGCTTTGGCCGTCCAGTAGGGGGAAATAAAACTCGGGTTTTTTACCGGTTGTAAACTGTAGAATTCTTTGACAATTTTCGTGGCTACACCTCCTAACTGAGCATCCTTTTTGGCTTCATAAAAAAGATGAAAGCCATAAGCTCCCATGAGCGTGAGCACACCCACGACCACCAGGGGCTTTAATGAGCCCAGGGCCAGGTCTTTGATGAAGCCGAAAAGTCCCCGCGGCTTGCTCTCAATTCCGTACTTCCAGAACAAGTAGAAGTTCAGAAGAGAAAAAACATAATAACCAGAGCAGAGCAAACAAAGGCTTTTCAGATGAAAAACAGAATAAAAGAACAGGGTTAAAACACCGAGGGCATTGGGCAGCGAGAGAAACTTGTTCATCTTTTCCAGGCGGGGTGAAGGCAGAACCGCACCAAGCATGACCAGAATACCCAAGACCAGTCCCCAGTAACCAAGGGGCACTCCCTGAAAATGAGCAATGGAAGAATAGGCCGAGCTATCACAATTAAAAAAGCTGCTGATATCACAAAATGAACCAGTAAAAATCGTTTCCGGAAAGTTGGCCCGGAAAAAATGGTCTATGGTCAGGAAAGAAGCGACGGCCATGCCCAGCCCGGCCACAAAGCTCCAGAACCTTAACCAGTTGCTTCTGAGGGTCAAACTTTTTTCCATCTGGTTTGTCTCCTGTATCCAATAATCATTTCCAGATTTTAAATCTTAAATCTTACTCTGGGTTCAGTTTTGAATATCATTTTTCCTGGCAACTGTCAATCCCTACTAAATTGATAAGAAAAAATTAGAAGTAAGGCTGGCACCAAAAATGAACCGCCACCTTAATCTGGTCAATTTCGGCTTAGCGTATTGGCGCAGGTTCAGACCTGGCTCAGACAACAGCTGATTAGATAATTTGGCCTTCGCTCTTTTCTTAAGTCAGGCAGCCAGTCACTTCTGGCGGCCGGCGAATATTTCTTCGGCCTCAGCCGTGTACTTGCCTCCAGGACCGAAAAGAACAAGCGGCGGCAGGATAACAGTGGTCTCAGCCTGAAAACCGCATTCTGCCAGCATGAAATTTGGCGGTTCGTTTTCCCGGGGGAGCACCAGACGTCTGGACCTCAGCCGGAGATTCTGCCTGGCCAGCTCTTCCTCAAATTCCTGGCGGCGCTGGTCAGGGAAAATGAAATAAGCCCGGCCGGTTTCCTTGAGCCAGGTTTTCGTCCAGGTCAGGATTTCTTCCAGGCTGCACATCAGCTCGTGTTTGGCGATGTTTTTCTCCGGTGATGGGCTCAGAAATCCTGTGTTTTTCTTGATATAAGGCGGGTTGGAAAAAATGACGTCGAACTTACGGTACGGATGATACTCACGAAAGTCTTTCTGGATGATGGTTATCCGGCCCTCTAAATTGTTGAGCATCACATTCCGCCGCGCCAGCTCGGCCAGACCAGGTTGAACTTCCAGAGCCACAATATGTCTGAAGGGCTTGATACTCAGCAGGAGAGAAATTATTCCACAGCCGGAACCGATTTCTAAGACCTCATCACCTTCTTTAATCTCTATAAAATCAGCCAACAGTGGAGCATCCACTGAAAACCGAAACCCGTCCTTCCGCTGAAGCACAAGAATTCGGCCTTTATAAAAGGTGTCCAGAGTTTCATCAGGTCGGACTTGCGGGTTAACCTCAATCATCATGGTTCATACCCGTAAGCACTATAATTTTATCATTTTCCACGGTAACCAGTCCACCCTTAATCTTCAGGGTGCCGGCTTGTCCGCTGGCCAGACGGTAGATGATTTCACCCTCGGCCAGGCCAGCGTTTAACGGCCGGTGTCCCGGCCAGATACCAAGATAGCCATCCAGCCCCGGAACCTGTACTTCACTCACCTCAGCTTCCAGCAATAAAGCTGCTGGAGAAATAACTTTCAGGTACAGATATCCAGCTCTTTCCGGGTTCATAGCTTCTTAAGTTCCTCCGCTTTCTGGACTACTTCATCAATGGTCCCCACCATATAAAAGGCCTGCTCCGGTTTGTCATCATGGAGTCCCTCGCAGATTTCTTTAAACCCGCGCACGGTTTCTTCCACCGGCACGTACTTGCCGGGACGTCCGGTAAACTGCTCGGCCACATGGAAAGGCTGAGACAGAAATCTCTGAATTTTTCGGGCTCTGGCCACAATCAGCTTATCTTCTTCCGAGAGCTCTTCAATGCCCAGGATGGCGATGATGTCCTGGAGTTCTTTGTACCTCTGAAGAATTTCCTTAACCCGCCTGGCCACCTGGTAATGTTCCTCTCCCACAATCCTGGGGTCAAGTATTCTGGAGTAGGAAGTAAGAGGGTCCACCGCCGGATAAATACCCATTTCCGTCAGCGCCCGGCTGAGGTTGGTCGTAGCATCAAGGTGGGAGAAGGTGGTGGCTGGCGCCGGGTCAGTAAAGTCATCGGCCGGCACATAAATGGCCTGGACAGAAGTGATGGAACCTTTCTTGGTAGAGGTAATTCGTTCTTCCAGCTCACCGAGCTCAGTAGCCAGGTTGGGCTGGTAACCCACGGCCGAGGGCATTCTGCCGAGCAGAGCAGAGACCTCTGAGCCGGCCTGGACAAAACGGAAGATGTTGTCAATAAAAAGCAGAATATCCTGACCCAGCTCATCCCGGAAATATTCTGCCACGGACAGAGCAGTTAAGCCCACCCGGAGCCTGGCTCCTGGTGGTTCGGTCATCTGGCCGTAAATCAGGGCGGTTTTGTTCAGAACTCCCGAAGCTTTCATCTCCAGCCAGAGGTCGTTTCCTTCCCTGGTTCTCTCTCCCACCCCGGCAAAGACTGAGTACCCGCCGTGCTTCTTGGCCACGTTGTGAATCAGCTCCATGATAATAACGGTCTTACCCACGCCGGCTCCGCCGAACAGGCCAATCTTTCCACCTTTGAGAAAGGGCTGAATCAGGTCAATGACCTTGATGCCTGTTTCAAACATTTCCATCCTGGTGCTCTGCTGGTCCAGCGGTGGTGGCTGGCGGTGAATCGCGTAAAACTTGGTTGCTTTTATCGGACCCAGGTGGTCAACCGGTTCGCCGATGACGTTCATCACCCGGCCGAGCGTCCCCTCACCCACCGGCACTTGAATGGGCATACCGAGGCTGATGGCTTTCATGCCCCGGGCCAGCCCATCAGTGGGATGCATGGAGACACAGCGAACTTTATAATCTCCGATGTGCTGTTCTACCTCAACCACGATGTCTACGGGCACCGGGACGTCAAACCCTTCGCTGGTGATTCTTATGGCCGTATAAATGTCAGGCAGTTCACCTTCCGGGAAGGCCACGTCCACCACCGGTCCGATGACCTGGACCACCCGGCCAATCTTTTCCACGGCTTTTGGGTCAGGGCTGGTAAATTGTTCCATTGTTTCACACTCCTTGCTGCCTTAAGGCTTCTACCGCTGTCTGTATCTCCAGGAGCTCTCTGGTGATAGAAGCCTGGCGCATCTTGTTGAGTAAAAGGATGAGGTCAGAAATCAACTCTTCTGCATTTCGCGTGGCGTTTTCCATGGCCATCATGCGTGCGGCCTGTTCTGAAGCCTGCGATTCATAAAGATAATGTTGCAGCTGGTAGACCAGATAAAACCGGAGCAGATAATCAATAATCCGGGAAGCTTCCGGCTCCCAGTCAAACTCTGGCCGCAGCAGATTTCGGGCTTCCGCTGCTTCTGGCCTCAAGGGTAGCAGCCTGACCATGGTCAGGCGGGGAGAAATGATAGAGCGAAATTCGTTGTAGAAAACATAAACGGCATCAATCTTATGAAAGTAAAACTGCTGCTTAAGGTAGCGGCTGAGGTCCTGGCTGATTTCTTCCACTTTCTTTTCTACTCTTTCAAAATACTGCTTTTCTACCCGGTAGTTTTGAGAGCGGAAAAAATTCACAGCTTTTTTCCCCACTGGTATGGCCTGAATTTCAACTTCTGACTTTTTTCTCTGCAGGAAGTCAGAAACCAGGTTCAGCAGGTTGGAGTTGAAGGCACCGCACAGTCCCTTATCCGAAGTTATGACCACCACCGCCATTTTCTTTTCCACCCGTGGCTCAAGAAAAGGGTGAACCGGCAGGGCAAAGGCTTCGGTCAAGGAAATGGCCAGCTCTGGAAAGGTATGCCAGAAAGGTCTTCTTTCCACCACCAGTCGGTGGGCCTTTTTATAGCGAGCCGTGGCCACCGTCTTCATGGCCTGAGTTACCTGCTGGCTGTTGCGTATGCTCTGGATACGCCGCCTGAGGTCAATGAGCGCTGGCACCTTTTAACTCCTCCCGGAAAATTTGATTAAACTCCTGCAGGGCCTGGCTGATTTCCTGGTCCAGCTCCATGTCAATCTGCTTCTGGCTGGCGATGGCCTGCAGCAGATGGGGATATTTACTATCAAAGAACTGGTACAGCCTTTTCTCGTAATTTTTAATCACCTGCACAGGAAATTCATCCAGGTAGCCGCGGTTTCCGGCGTAAATGATCAAAATCTGTTTTTCCACCGGCAGCGGATGGTAGGGTTCCTGCTTGAGGATTTCAGTCAAACGCAGACCGCGTTCCAGCTGCGCCTGGCTGGCCCGGTCAAGTTCGGTACCGAACTGAGCAAAAGTCAGAAGTTCACGGTACTGAGCCAGGTCCAGCCTGAGTTTGCCGGCCACCTGCTTCATGGCTTTAATCTGGGCACTTCCACCTACACGCGAAACAGAAATGCCCACGTTGATGGCTGGCCTGATGCCGGCGTTAAACAGCGATGGTTCAAGATAAATCTGCCCGTCGGTGATGGAAATAACATTGGTCGGAATGTAACCAGAAACATCTCCGGCCTGAGTTTCTATGATGGGCAAAGCTGTTAGCGAGCCTCCGCCGAGCTCCTCGTTTAACTTGGCTGCTCTTTCCAGAAGCCGCGAATGTAAATAAAAGACATCTCCGGGGTAAGCTTCGCGGCCGGGCGGTCTTCTTAAGAGCAGCGAAATCTCCCGGTAGGAAGCTGCATGCTTGGAGAGGTCGTCGTAAATAACCAGGGCATGCTGACCGTTGTCCCGGAAATACTCGCCCATAGCACAACCGGCGTAAGGAGCTAAATACTGCAGGGCCGAGGGGTCAGAAGCAGAAGCCACCACCACCGTGGTGTAAGCCATGGCTCCGTAATCTTCCAGGGTCTTGATAATCTGAGCCACGGTTGATTTTTTCTGACCGATGGCCACGTAGATGCAGATAACCCCGCTGTTTTTCTGGTTGAGGATGGTATCTACCACAATGGTCGTTTTACCGGTCTGCCGGTCGCCGATGATGAGCTCCCTCTGACCGCGGCCTATGGGAATCATGGCGTCTATGGCTTTTATCCCGGTCTGCAGGGGTTCGCGCACGGGTAATCTTTCTACCACGCCGGGCGCCAGCCTTTCCACGTACATAAACTTATCCGTTTTAATCGGACCTTTATCATCCAGAGGATTACCCAGCGGGTCTACTACTCGCCCGATGAGGGCCGGGCCAGCCGGGACACGGAGTATCTCTTTGGTTCTTTTCACCACGTCGCCTTCTTTAACCAGGTTGGTCTCGCCCAGCAACATGACACCCACAGAATCTTCCTCCAGGTTGAGGGCCACACCGTAAACATTTCGGGGGAAGGTCAGCAGTTCGTTGTACATAACATTTTCCAGGCCGTAGACTCGGGCAATGCCATCACCAACCGAAATGACTGTCCCCGTTTCCTTAATGTCCACTCCGCCGGAGAACTCTTTGATCTGTTGCTCAATGATCCTGGTAATTTCATCAGCTTTAATTTGCATGGTCTACCCCTGACTGATAATTTCTTTAAGTTTTAGCAGATGTCCTTTTATAGACACATCATAAAAAATGTTACCCTTTTTCAAAACCAGGCCACCGATGATTTCCGGGTCCAGCCGGAAAGACAGCCGCACCGGTTTTCGCTCAATTTTTTCCAGCGTCTGACGCAACTTTTCTTTCTCTTCGTCGGTAAGTTCCACGGCTGAGCTTATTTCCATTACCGCAAAGCCGTGTTCTTCAGCCCAGCTGGTCTCCAGTTCTTTCAGGATGTCTTTGAGCAAAAACATCCGCTCATTCTCAACCAGCAGACTCAGGAAATTCACCATCCGGCGGTCAAACTGGTGCTGCTCTCCTAATTTTTTTATTATCTCCAGCCGCCTGGTTCTGGGGACAAAAGGAGAAGTCAGGCCAAAGTTTACTTCTGGCCTGGTGGCCATCAAATCCACCAGGTTTTTCAGCTGCTGGCGAAAAGCCAGAAATTCTTCTTCTTCCTTTAGCGTTCGCACCAAACCGCGAGCGTATTTTTTAATCAGCGACTGATGATTCATGGAGAGTCCTCAAGCGCTCAATAGCCTGGTTTATAAATTTTCGGTGAAGTTCCGGATTTATTTTTTCCCTGATTCTCTTTTCCGCCAGGGCCACGCTCAATTCAATGGCGTAGGATTTAAGCTCTCGCCGGCTGGCCTGCATCAGGGAGTCAATTTCCTCGCGGGCCAGTTTTCTCAGACGCTCTGCTTCCCGGGCTGCTTCCTGAAGCAATCTTTCTCTTTCTCTCAGGGCCTCCTGCCGGGCCTCGTCTTTCATTTTCTGGACTTCCGCGGCCAGGCTCTGCAGGCGTTCCCGTGTTTGCTCCAGCCTCTGTCTGGCTTCCTGTTTTTCTTTTTCAGAGGTTTCCAGGAGACTGGCCACTTCCAGGGCTTTCCGGGTCAGGTACTCTTGAAGTGGCTTTTTCAAAAGATAAGCCAGGCCACCAAAAAGCACAGCAAAATTAATCACCTGACCGAGGAAAAGGCCAGTGCTTCCGTGTTCCGGCTCTTCTCCGGCCTGAAGCAGACCAGAAGTCAGCAACAAAAACAGCAGCAAAAGATATAAAACAGGTTGACTTTTAAACCGCGCTTTCAATGGAGTATTTTCTCCTCCAGTTCTCTGGCTAAAGATTCCACTCTCTGGTCGAGTTCCATTTTCAGCCTGTCCACCTGCTCTTGCAATTCCTGTTGGGCTGATTGGACCTGTTTTTTAACTTCAGATTGCATTTCCGAGATCAGGCGTTCTTTCTCGGCCAGGGCTTCAGAAATTATTTTTTCCCTGACGGCCTGAGATTCCTGTCTGGCCTCTTTTAAACTGGCTTCCACCTGCCGGAGGTGTTCCTCATACTCACTGACGGCCTGCTGCATCTGCTGTTCATTTTCCTTCAGGAGGCGTTTCCTTTCGGCTCGAATCTTAAGGTAGGGTCGGAAGAAAACCCTGTTTAAAATGAGGACAAGTATCCAGACTAAAACGAAGACTGCTAAAGCCGTCAGGTCAATCTGCAGCAACGTAAGAACCTCATCACATTATAGGTAAAAAATTTAGCACTAAAAGAGCCTAAAAGCAACCTTACGAAGATAGACAGAAAAGACCGTCTTCAAGACCTCCGGTAATCTGAAAAGAACTTTTTTGCTTCTCCCACGAGATAAAGGGAGCCAGCGATGAGAATCGGAACCTGGCCTTCAGACAGGGCCAGAGCCAGACGCAGAGCCTGAAAAACATCTTCTTCCAGAAAATATTTCCCGCCAAATTCCGGTAGCTTCCTGGCCACTTCCTCAGGAAGGGCGGCTCTCTCTACCGGCGGTCTGGTCAGGACTATCCTGGAGGCCAGAGGGAAAAGGTAGTGGGCAATTTTTCCCACTTCCTTGTCTTTCATCACGGCAAAAACCAGGATTAACGGTTGGTTGACGAATTTTTTCAGGTAATCGCTTACCGCCCTGGCCCCTTCTTCATTATGACAACCATCCATAATGATTAAAGGCGTGTGGCTGACCACTTCCAGACGGCCCGGCCATTCTGTCTGGCTGATACCTTTGAGAATCTTTCTTTTTTCTATCTTCCAGCCCTGTTTCTTTAAAACCTCCAGCACGGAAATAGCTATGGCTGAATTTTCACCCTGATGAAACCCGGGCAGCGAAGGAGAAAAACGGTAAGTCTGGTGTTCCGTCTGATAAACAAAGGTCATCGGCCAGGAAGCTTTTTCCAGAGAGAGTTTTCTTCCCCGACCGAATACCTCTACCAGCGGCGCAGATACTTCCTGACATTTTTTTCTGATGACCCGGGCTGCTTCTTTATGCCGGGCACCAGAAACACAGGGCTTCCCAGGCTTGATGATGCCGGCTTTTTCTCCGGCTATCTTTTCAATCGTCTCCCCCAGGTATTGCTGATGGTCATAAGAAATACTGGTAATGACCGCCACTTCCGGGTCCACCACGTTGGTGGCGTCATAACGTCCTCCCATGCCCACTTCCAGCACAGCCATCTCCACTTTCTTTTCCCGGAAATGAAGAAAGGCGGCCGCGGTGAGTATTTCAAAATAAGTAAGCTGGCCCGTTATCTGGCCCTTTTTTTTCAGCTTTTCTTCTTGGCGCTTGATTTCTTTCAGCCAGAGACCAAGGTCTTCCGAGGAAATCATCTGACCGTTAACTCTAATTCTCTCCCGGACGTCAACCAGGTGGGGAGAGGTGTAAAGGCCGGTCTTGAAGCCATGTTCCCGCAAAATGCGTTCCAGCATGGCACAGACCGAACCTTTGCCGTTGGTCCCGGCCACATGAATCACCGGAAAGGCAAATTGGGGTTGGGCCAAAGAATCCAGGAGGGCTTTTATGTTTTCTAGTCCCAGGCGAATACCAAAAAGCTGAGCCTGGTTTAAATACTTAAAATAACTGGCAAAAGACATGCTGGTTTATTCTGGCCGGTTGAGAAAAAGCCTCAGAGCCTTAATCAGGTAATTTCTTAAATACTTGCGTTCCACCACATCATCAAGCATGCCGTGAGCGAGAAGAAATTCCGCTCGCTGAAAACCTTTGGGCAGCTTTTCTTTGATGGTCTGTTCAATGACCCGAGGTCCGGCAAAACCAATCAGGGCGTTCGGCTCGCCGATGTTGATATCACCGAGCATGGCAAAACTGGCCGTGGTGCCACCGGTGGTGGGGTCAGCCAGCACCGAAATGTAAGGCAACCGGGCTTCACCCAGACGGGCCAGGGCAGCTGAAGTTTTTATCATCTGCATCAAAGACATCATACCTTCCTGCATCCTGGCTCCACCGGAGCAGGAAACAATAATCAGGGGCAATTTTTCTTCTGCTGCTTTTTCCGCGGCCCGGGCCACTTTTTCCCCGACCACCGAGCCCATGCTGCCACCCATAAAGCCGAATTCCATGGCCAGGATGATGACCGGAATACCGCCCATGGTTCCCCGGGCCGAGATGATAGCATCAGCCAGGCCGGTCTTTTTCTGGCTTTCTTTAAGCCGGTCTTCATACTTTTGCTGGTCTTCAAAATTCAAAAAATCCACCGGGTAGATGTGGTCATCAAAAGTCTCATACTGGCCGTCGTCAAACAGCTGTTTTAATCTTTCCCGGGCACTCAGACGAAAATGGTAATTGCAGGCAGGACAAACGTAAAGGTTGTCAATGATATCCTGCTTGTAGAGAATCTTCTGGCAATTATTGCACCTCGTCCACAAGCCTTCGCTCATCATTTCCTCCTTTGATTTCTGGACTCCCGGTTAAGAATCAGTTGACTTTCCCGGAAACAATTTTTACCACCGTGTCCAGGTCAGGCAGGGTGTCCTCAATGTCATCTTCTGAACTTAAAAGTTTGTTGACCGTCTCCAGAAATGCCTCCGGGTTAACCGGGCTTTCAAAAAATTCCGAAGCCCCAAAATTGGTCAGGGCCTCATGCCTTATCTGGGGCCCTTTGTAAACGCGGGTTATGATGATGACCGGAACTGTGCCTTTAGACTCCTGGAATATCTTTTTGGTCAGTTCAAAGCCATGGAGTTTGGGCAGCATGGCTTCCAGAATGACCAGGTCTGGTTTCTCCTCTTTAAACAGGTCATAACCCTGGGCGCCGTCAGACGCTTCTATAATCTGGACCCGAAGGTTTTTAAGCAGGCGGACGAGCTCCTCTCGCTCGTTAGCCTGATAATCAACCACCAGAATTTTCTTATCTGACATGTCCGTGAGGAATTTTAGTTTATCCGGAAGCGACTTGTCAACCAGAATCCACTTTACAGACACCCGGCTTTTAGCATATAAATCTTTCTGTTACCCTGGTAATAGAGTAAAAAGGAGAGCAGAATTTGAGAAAAAAGGTCCCGCTGCACACCAAGATATTCATCGGACTGGTGCTGGGCGTGGTGGCCGGCCTGGTCTTCGGGCCGAAAGCCCGGGCTATTGAGTTTCTGGGAACCATCTTCATCCGCCTCATCACCATGATTGTTGTTCCTCTGGTCTTTTTCTCCCTGGCCCTGGGCACCGCCAGCCTCGGAGATGTAAAAAAACTCGGTCGCGTGGGCTTAAAGTCTTTCGTCTATTTTACCGCGACCACCGCTCTGGCCATAATCATTGGCCTTCTGGTCGCTAACCTTTTCCAGCCCGGAACCGGCCTTAACGACCAGGTTAAACAGGAGCTGCTTAAAAATTACCAGCAGACGGCCCAGAACCGGACTTCCTTGCTGCAGGAAAAGCCTTCCTTGATTTCTGTTCTGGTCAACATCGTGCCCACCAACCCGGTAAAAGCCATGGCCGAGGGAGAAATGCTTCAGGTAATATTCATCGCCATCATTTTCGGTTTATGCCTAACCTTCATCTCTGAGGAAAAGAGCCGGCCGCTGCTTAAAATATTTGAGGCGGCCAACGACACCATTCTCCAGGTTATCAACCTGGTGATGAAATTTGCTCCCTACGGAGTTCTGGCTCTGCTGGCTTCTATCATCGGCCAGTTTGGTGCTGGAATACTGCTTACTCTTTTAAAATACGTGCTGGTGACTATCGCTGGCCTGGCCTTTCATGCTCTGATAGTGGACGGGCTGCTGGTCAAATTTCTGGGTAAAGTAAAACCCTCCTATTTTTTTAAAAAGACCTCAGATGCCACTTTAATCGCTTTTTCCACTTCCAGCTCCAATGCCACCATTCCTGTGGCTCTTGAATGCCTTGATAACCTGGGCGTAAAAAGAGAATATTCAAGCTTTGTTATTCCCCTGGGCGCCACCGTCAACATGGATGGCACCGCTCTCTATCAGGGAGTGGCGGCCATTTTTATCGCCCAGATTTATGGTCTGCAGCTAAACCTTGGAGCTCAGGCTACGATTGTTCTGATGGCCCTTCTGGCTTCAGTCGGGACTGCCGGTGTCCCGGGGGCAGGCATGATCATGCTGGCCATGGTTCTCAAGCAGGTTGGCATACCGCTTGAGGGTGTGGCCCTGATCCTGGGTGTGGACAGGTTGATTGACATGTGCCGGACAGCGGTCAACATGCTGGGTAACATGGCTGCTTCTGTCTTTATCCACACTTCTGAGGAAAAAAGACCACCGGCAGCCTGAGTTAACCTCCTTTTCTTGGCAAGCGCTTCAGGTTGCTTTAGAATAACGGCAGCAGAGGTGAGGTAATTTTATGGCCAAAAAAACCAGAAGACAGCTCCTGGGTCAGCATTTTCTCCACGAGAAAAAAATCCTTGGAAAAATCGTGGAGGCGGTGGACCCGCAGCCAGAGGACCTGATTGTGGAGATAGGACCAGGCCAGGGGGCTCTGACTTTTCCTCTGGCGGCCCGAGCCGGGAAAGTGGTGGCCGTGGAAAAAGACTATGCTTTAATCCCGGAGCTGGAAAAGACCGGCTGTCCCAACCTGGAAATTATCGCCGGCGATATTTTAGAGCTGGACCTGAACAGTCTTCTGGAAAAGAAAAAAACGGGCTTCAAGCGAATTAAGCTGGCTGGCAACCTGCCCTATCACATTTCCAGCCAGGTTCTTTTTGTCCTGCTCCAGGTGCGGGAAAAGATCGAGCGGGCGGTCTTTCTTTTCCAGAAAGAAGTGGCTGAAAGAATTGTCAGCCCGGCGGGCCAGAAAAAATATGCCCCTCTTTCCATTCTTATTCAGAATTATTTCGACAGTCAGCTTCTTTTTCAGGTCAAACCAGGCGCTTTTAACCCGCCTCCCAGGGTTGACTCCGCCTGTCTCCGGCTGCTCAGAAGAGAAGTCCCCCTTTATTTCCAGCCTGCAGAAGAAGCTTCTTTCTACCAATTCCTTCAGCAGGTTTTCCGCCAGAGAAGAAAAACCCTGGCCAAAAACCTGGAAAGTGCTGGTTTTAAACGTGAAATCATTCAGGCCATGCTGGAAAAAGAAGGTCTGAAACCGATGTCCCGGGCTGAAGAACTACCGCCAGAAGTTCTGGTGAAAATTTTCCGCCGATTAAATGTTCTCTCCGGATGAAAACAGACGGGTTTATGTGATATAATCAGGAAAAAATGGGCTCCAAGAAGAAAGAAAAAAATCAGTCGAAAAACAATCACCAGAAGGAAACCAGGCAAAAACTCTGGATAGAAATCATCGCTCTTCTGGCTATTTTTCTGGCTCTGTTCAGCTTTATCAGTCTGGTAAGCTACAACCCGGCTGACCCTTCTTGGGCCAACGTTCCGGTAGAAGGCCACAAAACTCAGAATTTTGGCGGTCGGGTGGGAGCCTACCTGGCAGAAACACTGCTGCAGTTATTGGGGCTTTTAGGCCTGCTCTTCCCGTTTTACACCGGGTATGCTGGCCTAAAAACTCTGTTGCCTGACCAGGCCAGAAAACTTCCCAGGCGGTTGCTCGTTGGCTTTCTCTACCTCCTGCTGCTGGCTCCTCTTTTAATCCTCTTTCCAGAAAAAATTCTCTGGCATGGTAAGGAATTCCCGGCTGGCGGGCTGGCCGGAGACCTTCTCCTCAGTTTTCTGAGCCGTTATCTTAACCACACTGGCTCCTTTATCGTTCTGCTCTGTCTGCTCGGTGTGCTTCTGCTTTTTACCAGCCGCTGGACACTGTCCAAGACAGTTCATTATCTGGCCAAGATTTTTAAGTCCAGCACCAGCCAGATAAAAATTAGGATCACCCGTCAGAGCCTGGAAAGAAAAAAGGAGAAACAGCGGCAGAAGCTGGAAGAAAAATATGCTAAAGCCAGAGCCGAAACAGGCGAAGAAAAAGAGAAAATAATAAAAAAAGAAGAAAAAGAAAAACCGGCCCCGGCTGCAGAAAAAAGAGGCTTGCGGCTGGGGAAAAAGCCGGCTGTTGGTTTTGAACCACCTCGCCGGCCGGAAGAGGAAGAAGCCCAGAGCTTGCTCCTTCCTGACCTCAGGAAATCCGGCGATTATCGCTTCCCACCCTTCAGTCTGCTTGACCCAGGAAAACCGAGCGAAAAAATTGACCGCAACGAGCTTTTTGAGAAAAAGAGACGGATAGAAGAAAAACTCCGGGAATTCAAGGTTTCCGGTGAAGTCAGAGAATACCACCCGGGCCCGGTCATCACTACCTATGAATTTTTCCCCGACGCCGGCATCAAGGTCAGCCAGGTAGCCAGCCTCAGTGAGGAGCTGTCCCTGGCTCTGGAAGCGGAATCAGTCCGCATCCAGCGTATCCCCGGAAAATCATCTCTGGGCATAGAAATCCCCAACAACAAAAGAGAAATCATCAAGCTGCGGGACATCATCCAGTCCGAAAAATTCCAGAACTCACCCTCAAAACTGACCTTTGCCCTGGGCAAGACGGTACACGGCGATGTTTACGTCACAGACCTGGCCATCATGCCTCACCTGCTGATTGCCGGTGCGACGGGCACCGGTAAAAGCGTGGCCCTGAATGCCCTTATTGCCAGCATACTTTACAAAGCCACCCCGGATGAAGTTAAGCTCATCCTCATTGACCCGAAGAGGCTGGAATTTTCCCTTTATGAGGGTATCCCCCACCTGCTGGCACCGGTGGTAAACGACGCTAAAAAAGCCGGCATCATCCTGATGGACGCCGTCAAAAAAATGGAAGAAAGACTTAAGCAGCTCGGCCAGATGAAGGTACGAAACATTGAACAGTACAACCAGCAAGTCCGTTCGCTTCTGGCTCAGAAAAAAGGCAAGCTGAGTGAGGAAGAACAGCAGAAATTAAAACCCCTGCCTTACATCGTCATCATCATTGATGAGCTGGCTGAATTGATGATGACCAGCGCCCAGGATGTGGAATACTGCATCGGTCGTTTAGCCCAGCTGGCTCGGGCCGTGGGCATTCACCTGGTGATGGCCACCCAGCGGCCGTCCATTGACGTTATTACTGGAACCATCAAGAACAACTTTAACAGCCGCATCGCCTTCCGTGTCCCCTCCAAAGTGGATTCCAGGGTCATCATTGACACAGTGGGCGCGGAAAAGCTTCTCGGTCTGGGAGACATGCTCTTCATGCCTCCGAATTACCCTCATCTCATCCGTCTGCACTGTGCTTACGTTTCCATTCCTGAAGTGCAAAGACTGGTCAAGTTTGTGCGGGAACAGGGCAGCCCGGAATACGATGATCGAATCGTCCAGATTCTCAAGCAGACGGGTGATTATTCTCTTGACGAAGACCTGGGCGAAAAAGATGAGCTGTTTGATAAAGCCGTGGAGCTGGTGCTGGCCACCGGTCAGGCCTCTGCCTCTTTCCTCCAGCGCAAGCTAAAACTGGGCTATGCCCGCGCTTCACGGATAATCGACCAGATGGAGCGCGAGGGAATAATTGGCCCGCCAGAAGGCGCCAAACCCCGCGAAATCCTGGTGGACCCCAAAACTTATTTTAAAGAGAAACAAAAAGCCCAGAGCCGCAAAGAATAAACCAGAGGCCAGCCAAAACTTGATTTACCAGCCAGTGGGTGTGGTCTTTTTCTTTATTTTAAGCAAGCCCTCTTTGCCGGCAGGCTTTGAGGTTTAAAGCCGGGCCGCTTAGAAAAATGGCCGCCCAGCAATTCCTACTATTTTAGTAGGATTTACCTTGTTCTGAAAAAGGGTTGAAGAAAGAACAGGGAAAAGAAAGGGATTTCAATTAATAATCGGTTGTTTAAGAGAAGCCAGTACTTTTTCTTTTATTTTTTGCCATTTTTCTACCGGCAGGTTAAGCATGAGATCAACCAGTTCCGGGTCAAACTGGGAACCGCGACACTTTTCAATTTCTTGCAGAGCTTCTTCAAAACTGCGGCCCTGCCGGTAAGGTCGGTTAGAAGTAATGGCATCAAGCGTGTCCGCCAGGGCGAAAAGCCTGGCACTCAGAGGAATTTCGGCCCCCTCCAGGCCAAAGGGATAGCCAGAGCCATCGTACCTTTCGTGGTGGAAAAGCACGATTTCCGCCGCCCCCTGCAGGAAGCTGAACTCCTCAATCATGGCAAAGCCAATCAGAGGATGGTATTTTATGATTTCCATTTCTTCGGAAGTAAGAGGCCCCTCTTTCTGCAGAATACTTTCCGGAATGCCGATTTTCCCCAAGTCATGGAGCAGAGCTCCGCGTTCAATATCAGCCAGGTATCTCCGGTTGTTTATACCCGCAGCCTGAGCCAGGTAAACAGTGTAAGCAGCCACAAAGCGAGAATGACCGAGGTTTTCCTCACTGCTGTCCGTGGAAGCCAGAAAATAGATGAGCTCGGAATTGAAAAACTTCCTGGCCCGGAACAACCTTTTAAACTGAGGTTCATCTCCCCGGCTATCACCCTGCACTACATCTTCCAGCTTTTCCAGAATACGGCTGGCTCTCAGGTAAGATTCAATCTTACTGTAAGCTTCTGGCAAATAACGTTCGTAGGAAAGAAGAAGAGAAGAAGGAGCAGCATCAATGTTCCAGTTGAGACGCAGCCAGTCCAGGTCAAATATTTTAATCTTCTGGCTGGTCAGGCGGAGTGATTCTTCCTCTCTGGCATAGACTTTGGTTCCCTCACGAACCTGGTGCCGTTTGCTTTTATCTTGCTTCATCGGCCCTTATCCTTGGTGAAAGTAACTCTCAACTCTTCATAGGAAAATTCTTTCTTCTGCCTGTCTTCCTCAACCAGAGGGCAGGTCTCCACCAGGACATAGCCATCATCTCTGAGCAGGTGCTCAAGGTAATCGTAGAAAGCCTCAAATTTTTTGAAAGTTCTGGTTGACCCGGTTTTTTCTACGCTCGTCAAAGCTGGCCTCACTTCCTTTCCCGTAATAGGTTAGTCGAAGCTTAAAAGAAAAAATTGAAAGCTTTTTTTATCTGTGTTATTTTTATGGCATAATTATCAGAGCTTAGTTATGGTTGCTAAAAAGAAAAAAGAAGAAGACGTGCAGGAACTCATCATCAGATATCGACCTATAATTACCTTCCGTGTCAGAAAAGCTCTTGGTGCCCAGAATCCGGAAGCTGACGACCTGGTTTCCGAAATTATTTCCCAGGTACTGGAAAAAATTAAAAGCGGGGAATTCCGGGGAGAATCATCGCTGGGAACCTTCGTCTACACCATCACTTCTCGCCGCATTGTAGATTACATCAGGGAAAAGACTAAGGTCATAAAATACGCACCCGAGCCCCAGGCCTACCCCGACCCCCAGGAAACCCTGGAATCTCAGGAAGCCAGCCAGAAAATAAAAGAAGCTCTCAGCCGGCTGAAGCCCAAATACCGCCAGGTACTTTATCTCTATTATTATCAAGAACTTAGCCGAGAAGAAGTGGCCCAGAAATTAGGGATTTCCCCCCGTAAGGTCAGCGAGCTGGTTAACTACGCCCTGAAGCTTATAAGAAAAGAAATAAAATTATGAAAAAAATTCCATTTTTAGCGGGTATCCACGACTAAAATTGTGGATAAAAGGGAAGGCGGAAAAACATGAGGAAATGTAAGTTTGAAGACATGATTGATGGGTACCTGCTTAACAGGCTGGGCCAGGGGGATAGAGAAGCTTTTGAAGAGCATTATTTTAACTGCCCGTCCTGCTTTGAAAAACTGCAGGAAAGAGACCTGGTGATCAGAACCATTAAGAACCACCCAGAAGTACTCACCCAGGAAAGCGAAGCCAGAGAACCATTCTTCTCCAGGCTCAAAACCGAACTGGCCGCGATGTTTACACCCCGGCAGCTGGTGCTGGCCGGTGTGACCGCGGTGCTGCTGCTGGTTGTGGTTTTCGCTCTGGTCCCGCGGCAACAGATTCCAGCCCCCAATTTCTTCCTGACCGATGAAGAAACAGTGCGCGGTTCTTCCATCACCCTCATCTCCCCGGTTATAGACATGGGCCAGGTTCCGGCTTCTTTTGAATGGAAAAAGCTGGGTGAAAACGTTGAATACCAGGTTTCTATCTACAACCACGAGCTGCTCTGGAAAGCAACCACCAAGGAAAACCGGATTACACTGCCCGAGGAAGTTAGAGCTAAGATGGTGCCGGGCGAGAAATACTCCTGGCAGGTTAAGGCTTTCTCCGCTGACGGAACTTTAATCGCGGTTTCCAGCAAGGTGCAGTTTAAAATAGCAGATAAGTAAAAGCAGAACCCACCAGTTCGCTGACCATTAATCTTCAATCAGATTAGAATCTAATTCTTCTATATAATACCGTCCTTTAGTTTCTTCCTCAAAAGCCAGGCAGCACATCAACCGTCCGCACAGCCCGGAAATCTTGGTCGGGTTGATGACAATCTGCTGTTTTCGTGCTTTCTGGATGGTGATGGGCTCAAAATTTCTGATGAAAGAAAAACAACAAAGCGGCCGTCCGCAAATCCCCAGCCCGCCCACCAGCTTGGCTTCATCCCGCACCCCTATCTGCCTCATCTCAATTCTCATGCGCAGTTCTTTGGCCAGGTCCTTGACCAGCTGCCGGAAGTCTATGCGGCCATCAGCCGTGTAATAAAAAATGCCTTTTTTTTCGTTGAAAAAATAGCGCACAGCCACCAGCTTCATCGGTAGGTTACGAGCTTTTATTCTTTCCAGGCAGAACTCAAAAGCCTTTTTCTCCTTTTCCCTCAGCCATTGAAATTTCTTGATGTCATCTTCTGTGGCCTTGCGGATAACCTTGACGGCATTCCGGGCGGCTTTGGGACACTGAACAACCTCACTGGAAGTATCAATGACCATGGCCAGGTCGCCGCCGTACTCAGATTCAATCAGGCAGTAATCTCCGGTCTCCAGCGGTTCCTCACCTTTAATCGCTCTAACGAGCTTGCCGGTTGATTCAGAAAGCACCAGAACTACATCAGCCATGGCTAATTTCCCTCAGAAAAATGAAAAGTTCACTGTTCATTATAGCTAAATTTGGGTTTTTCTTTAAGCTCAGTAGCAAATCTTCCATAAACTTAACTCCGGCTACCGCCTGACGGTTTTTTATTCTGGCCGCCAGACCTTTCAGTTCAGTTTTTAAATCCGGGTTCAGCAACAGTTCTTCCTTTTGCTCGTGAAGCGCCAGGATGTCCCGGAAAAAGACCGAAAAGAAGGACAGCAGCTCGCGGTACTCATCAAGAAAATCCTTCCGGGAACGGCCGGAAACCAAACTCATTAAAGTTTCAGCCTGAGATTTTTCCACCACTTCCCGGAAAAGGTACCAGGCCCGGTTTCGCTGGTTCTGGAATTCTTCCCACTGAACCTCGCTGGCTTTCTCCAAATTTCCGTCACAGGTGGCCGCAATCAGGGCTGCCCGGTCTTCGGGCACTCCCCTGGCCACCAGAGCTTTGGTTATGTCCTCTTCACTTATGGGCTGGAATCTAAGGAGCTGGCATCTGGAGCGGATGGTTGGGAGAATCATCTGCAGGTCTTCAGTAATCAGGATGAAATAGACATAAGAGCTGGGCTCTTCCAGAGTCTTCAACAAAGAGTTGGCCACGGTTTCATTCATTCTTTCCGCTTCATGGATGATGAAAACTAACTTGCCCTGCTGCCATGGCCTCATCCTGGACAGGTAGTTGATTTCATCCACCTGTTCCTTGACAATCTGTTCTCTGTTTTTCTCTCTCTGCACCACTCTGACGTTGGGGTGCTGATTCCGGCTAATCCGCAAGCAGGAATCACAGTGGCCGCAGGCGTCATCAGTCCTCTCCGAACAATTCAGCGCCTGGGCCAAAGTTAAGGCCATCTGAAATTTGCCCACGCCCGGTGGTCCGGCAAAAAGAAGTGAGTTGGGCAGACGGTTCTTCCTCAGCGATAATTGAAGTATCTTTTTTATCTGCTCGTTACCTATGATATCGCTAAAACTCATTTCCATTCCTTTAACTTTCTGTTAATTTATCCTCCAGAACCTGTCTCAGATAGCGGCCGGTGTAGGAATTCTCTATCCGGGCCACCTCCTCCGGCCTACCTTCTGCCACCACTCGTCCGCCTTCTTCTCCGCCTTCTGGTCCCAGGTCAATAATGTAATCGCAAAACTTAATAACTTCAAGGTTATGTTCAATGATGAGTACGGTATTCCCCAGGTCCACCAGCTTTTCCAGCACCTGCAAAAGTTTGTTTACATCATCAAAGTGCAGGCCAGTAGTTGGCTCGTCCAGGAGATAAAGAGTTTTCCCGGTGTCCCGGCGGCTTAGTTCTCTGGTAAGCTTTATCCTCTGTGCTTCTCCGCCGGAAAGCGTGGGAGCTGGCTGGCCCAACCGCAGATAGCCGAGCCCTACTTTCTGTAAAAGCTCCAGCTTTCTTCTTAAAGCAGGATGGGCTTTGAGTAACTCATAAGCTTCATCCACCGTCAGGTTCAAGTATTCGGCAATGTTTTTCCCTTTGTAAGTGACGGCCAGGGTTTCCTTGTTGTAGCGGCTTCCATGACAGCGGTCGCAGGTGACGTAAACATCAGGCAGAAAATGCATTTCTATTTTCTTTACCCCCGCGCCTTCACATTCCTCACAGCGGCCGCCAGCCAGGTTAAAGCTGAAGCGACCGGGAGAGTATCCCCGACGCCGGGCTTCTGGCGTCATGGCCAACAGCTCACGCAAGTGAGTAAAAATCTGCGTATAGGTCGCCGGGTTGGACCGCGGTGTCCGGCCAATCGGTTTCTGGTCAACAGAAACCACCTTGTCAATAAGCTCTAGCCCTTCCAGCCCGTCGTGCCGACCAGGATGAACTTTAGCCCGGTAGAATTTTTTCAGAAGGGCCCGGTAAAGAATGTCATAAACCAGAGTGCTCTTGCCAGAGCCAGACACACCGGTAACGGCCACCATCACACCCAGCGGGATTCTGACATCTATGTTCTTAAGGTTGTGCTCTTTTGCCCCTCTGATGACCAGCCAGCCCTTCGGTTCTCGCCTGCGGGCCGGAACCGGAATCCGTTTTTCTCCCCGCAGGTACTGAGCCGTCAGCGAATGACTGTACTTTAAAACTTCTTCCAGCGAGCCATGAGCCACCACGTAACCGCCTCTTTCCCCGGCGCCAGGTCCCAGGTCTACCAGAAAATCTGCGGACCTGATGGTCTGTTCATCGTGCTCCACCACGATTATGGAATTTCCCGCATCCCTTAACTGCCGCAAGAGTCTGATGAGCCGTCCGTTATCGCGCTGATGAAGTCCGATGGTCGGCTCATCCAGCACATAAAGAATCCCCCGCAGTTTAGCGCCCACCTGGGCCGCCAGCCTGATTCTCTGGGCCTCGCCACCAGAGAGAGAAGCCCCGGTCCGGTTTAAATCAAGATAAGAGAGGCCAAGCTCTCTCATGATCTCCAGCCGCTCTCTTATTTCTTTTAAAATTTTCTCGGCAATTACTTTTTTCTGTCCTGGGAACTCCAGCCCGGCCAGCTTTTTTAGCAGCTGGTCCACGTTGAACGAGGATAGCTCATGGATGTTAAGGCCAGCAATTCTGACAGCCAGGCTGTCTTTCTTCAACCTCTGTCCGTGGCAGAGCGGACACAAATCATCCGTAAGTTCAACCTCTCCCCACTCATTGTAGGTGGTGAGATAGCCCAGTCCATGGCAGCGTTCACAGGCTCCGTAAGGGCTGTTAAAGGAAAAATTCCTGGGCTCCAGCGGCTGAAAACTCCTCCCGCAGACCGGACAGCTCAGTTTGCTGGAAAAATAATGTTCGCCTTCATTCTGGTCAAGAAGCAAAAGCCCGCCGTCAGCCATTTCCAGGCATCTGCTGAGTGCTTCCCGAAACCTGTTCCAGGAACTATCATTCAGCCTGAGCTCATCCACCAGGATTTCAATGTTATGTTTCTTGTTTTTGTCCAGAGTGACTTTCTCTTCCAGCTCCTGCCAGCGACCATCAACTCTGGCCCGCAGAAAACCCTTCTTGCGGAATTTTTCCAGCAAATCCCGGTATTCGCCTTTCCGCCCTCTAACCACCGGAGCCATAACTCTCACCTTCTGACCAGAAAGCCGGGCTCTTACCTGCTGAACAATCTGCTCTTCGGAACTGGCGCTGACTTCCACCTGACATTCCGGGCAGTAAATCGTCCCCACCCGGGCATAAAGCAGGCGCAGAAAATCATATATTTCCGTTATAGTCCCCACCGTAGAGCGCGGGTTGTAGCTTATGGTCTTCTGGTCAACAGAGATGGCTGGTGATAGCCCTTCTATTGATTCAACTTCTGGTTTCTCCAGCTGCTCCAGAAATTGCCGGGCATAAGCTGAAAGGCACTCCAGGTACCTTCTCTGTCCCTCCGCAAAAAGGGTGTCAAAAGCCAGGGAAGACTTGCCCGAGCCACTCGGCCCGGTGATGATCACCAGCCTGTTCCGCGGCAAGGTCACATCTACCTTCTTCAGGTTGTGCTGAGCCGCTTTTCTTACTCTGATTTCCTGCAGCATGCTTATATTTTAGCACGTCCGACCCTGATTTCGGCTGGAGCCAGCAAAAAAAACATTTCACAAACTTACCTTATAATCTATAATAAATAACAACCATGGACGCCTTTGAAAAAGAAGAAAAACTGGTCACGGCCATCAACCAGCTGCGCCGGATGGCTGAGCCTTATGGAAGTATTACGACCATAAAATACCTGCCGCCCCAGGCCGGTCTTTTTGCCGATTACCCGGTAGAAGCCCATCCGGCTCTGGTGGAAGCTCTGAAGAAAAAAGGCTTTGTCTCGCTTTTTTCCCACCAGCGCCAGGCCTGGGAAAAAGTTAACCAGGGAAAAAACGTGGTGGTAGTCACCCCCACCGCTTCAGGAAAAACTCTCTGCTACAACCTGCCGGTTCTTGACCGCATCTTAAAAGAGCCTTCAGCCCGGGCCATTTACCTTTTCCCCACCAAGGCTCTGTCTCAGGACCAGATGGCTGAACTCAACAACATCATAGAGCTTCTGGGCGAAGACATTCGCATTTTCACCTACGATGGCGACACTCCCCAGGATGCCCGCAAAGCTATCCGGGCCCAGGGACACATCATCATCACCAACCCGGATATGCTGCATACCGGCATCCTGCCCCACCATACCAAGTGGATAAAACTTTTTGAAAACCTCAAGTACGTGGTCATGGATGAGCTACACAACTACCGCGGAGTCTTTGGCAGCCACGTGGCCAACGTCATCAGAAGACTTAAAAGAATAGCTGCCTTCTACGGCTCCCAACCCCAGTTCATTCTTTCCACCGCCACCATCGCTAACCCGGTGGACATGGCCGAGAAGATGATTGAAGAGCCAGTGGAGTTAATAGACCAGAACGGCGCCCCGCGGGGGGAAAAATACTTTGTCTTCTACACCCCACCCGTAGTAAACCCCCAACTGGGCATCAGAAGGTCATACATCAACGAAGCCAGGAGAATTGCCACCATCTTCCTAAAAAACAACCTGCAGACCATTGTCTTTGCCCAGAGCCGTTTGCTGACTGAAGTGCTGGTGACTTACTTAAAAGAAGACATAGAAAAAAGCCTGAAGGATGAAGGGCTTATTCGCGGTTACCGGGGCGGTTATCTGCCGCTCAAGCGCCGGGAAATAGAAAAGGGGCTGAGAGAAGGGAAAATACTCGGGGTGGTTTCCACCAACGCCCTGGAGCTGGGCATAGACATCGGCACGCTTGACGTAGCTGTGCTGGCCGGTTATCCGGGCACCATTGCCAGCACCTGGCAGAGAGCTGGAAGAGCCGGACGCAAGACCGGAAAATCTGCGGCTGTGCTGGTGGCTTCTTCTTCTCCGCTTGACCAGTTTATTGTCAACCATCCCGATTATTTCTTTTCCAGTCCGCCGGAAATGGCTCTTATCAACCCGGACAACCTTTCCATCCTGGTTAGCCATATCCAGTGCGCGGCTTTTGAGCTGCCGTTTGAAGACGGAGAAAAGTTCGGCCGGATGGAAATCGGCGAAATACTCAAGGTCCTGGAAGAAGAACACCTGCTGCATCACACTCAGAATAAATGGTTCTGGACCTCTGAAGCTTACCCGGCTGACGCCATTTCTTTGCGCAGCATCAGCTCGGATAATTTTGTGGTCGTGGACACCACCGAAAAACCGCGGGTCATTGCTGAAGTGGATTTTTCTTCTGCCCTGACCACTCTCCACCCGAAAGCTATTTACATCTGCGAAGGTGAACAGTATTTCGTAGAAAAGTTTGACTACGAAGAGCGCAAAGCTTACGTCCGCAAGACTGACGTTGATTATTTTACCGATGCCATAGATTACACCAACGTGAAAATCCTGGACGTTTTTGACCGCCGTGATTTGCCCCAGGGCTGGACCTCTCACGGTGAAGTGCACGTGGCCACGCAGGTGGTAGGTTTCAAAAAGATTAAATTCCACACCATGGAAAACGTCGGCGCCGGAGACCTGCAGCTGCCGCAGAATGAGATGAGCACTACCGGTTTCTGGCTGACCATTCCGGCGGAAATCTACCAGACTCTTCCGTTTACCGCAGAGCAGCGAATCAACGGCCTTTTTGGTCTTTCCTACCTGTTGCACCACGTGGCCCCGCTATTTCTCATGTGCGACCTTCACGACCTGGGTGTGGCCATTGGCGACAACCTGACCGGCCAATCCATCCCCCCGCGGGAACTGCCAAGCCGCAAAGTGCCTTTCACAGAAAGGTTTCAGCAGGCTTTAACCCCGGATTTTTCCCCGAACATTTTCCTTTATGATAATTTCCCGGGCGGCATCGGATTGAGCCCGGCTCTCTTTGAGCTTCACCGCACTCTGCTTCAGGCCTGTCTGGAAACCATCAAGGTCTGCCCCTGTGAGGAAGGTTGTCCGTCTTGCGTTGGGCCGGTCAGGGAAACAGGAGAAAAAGCCAAGCAGGTGGCCAGAGAAATTATCCAGAAATTACTTCTTGCAGGCACATAATTCAGCGATGTTACTTTCTTCACCCAGGACCACCAGCACATCGCTGTCTTTGATGACAAAATCAGCGCCCGGGATAAAAATTAGTTTTTCCGGCACCAGCTGCCTTACGGCAATCACCTGAACCCGGTATTTGTTGGTCAGGTCCAGGTCTTTTAATTTCTTGCCGATAAAAGCTTCCGGCGGGACAATTTCCTGGATGCTGATGTTTTCCGCCAGGGGTAGGTACTCCAGCACATTCCGTGAGCTTAACCTTTGAGCCAGACGGATGGCCATATCCCTTTCCGGGTAGATAACTTCAGTGGCGCCGATAGCCTCCAGAATTTTTCCGTGGTCAGCACTTAAAGCCTTAGCCAGAATTTTATTTACCCCCAGCTCATGGAGGTAGAGCACCGTCAGGATGGATGGTTCCATCTCCGGACCCAGGCTGACCACCACCACGTCCATGTCCTGGACACCCAGGGCCTGAAGGCCGTCTTTATCCGCCGAGTCCATCCAGACAGCTTGGGTAGAAAAATCTTTGGCTTCTTCAACTTTGTCTTTATCCTTATCTATGACCAGAACATCATGCCCTTTTTCGTAAAGAGTCCTGGCTAAATAGCTGCCAAAACTGCCAAGCCCGATGACTGCAAACCTCATCTCTTTTCTCCCTCAGATGCGCAAAAATTCAGGATTCAGGGGTAATTTTAACCCACCATGACTTTTTCTTCAACAAACTGGTAGGTCCCGGCTGGCTTAACCCGGCTAAAAGCATAAAGCATGGTCAAAGGCCCGATCCGTCCGGTGTACATAACAATTATCAGCACCAGCTTGCTCAGAGGATGAAGCTGGGGGGTTATGCCCAGCGACAGCCCCACCGTGCCAAAGGCCGAGACTACTTCAAACAGCGCGGCCTTGATGGATAACTCGGGCTGGATAAGGAGCAGAGCAAAGGTGGCAGCAAAAATCAAGCTCACGGCCAGGGAAATTAGAGTATAGGCCTTGATGATATCCTCGTTTTTGAGACCGCGGGAAAATATGCTGGGAACTTCGTAACCCTTTATTCTTGACCTGATAAAAGCAAAAATAACACCAAAAGTCGTCGTTTTCACACCGCCGCCAGTAGAGCCGGGTGAAGCTCCAATAAACATGACCAGAATAATAACCAGGATGGAAGCAACTGATAATTGATTGAGGTCAATAGTGTTGAAACCAGCTGTCCTGGCGGAAATGGTATGGAAAAGCGGCACCAGCACCTTTTCTTTCCAGGGCAAGCCGGCCAACCCGAGCCTGTAGTCGGAAAGAAAGACCAGGAGCGCACCCCCAAAAATCACGCCCGCTGTTACCGAAGCTACTAACTTGGTATGCAGAGAAAATTTAACCCTATCTCCCCGAAAAGAATTCTTCAGAGCCAGCTTAATTTCCTGCAGCACAAAAAAACCCAGCCCGCCAAGCACAATAAGAAACATCATCACCAGGTTAACCAGCACATCTCCCCGGAAGCCCATCAGGTTCTCAGAAAATAGAGAAAAACCGGCGTTACAAAAAGCCGAGATGGAATGAAAAACAGATAGAGCCAGAGCCCGGGGAAAAGGCCACTTCTGTCCGAACCTGGCCAACAACAACAAGGCTCCCAGAAATTCAAAGCCAAAGGTGAAGACAAAAACATCCCTGACCAGTTCTTGAAAACTCGAAATGGCTGATGGCCGGAACGAACCTTCTACCACTAACTTATCAGTCAGGCTTACTCTTCGCCCGGCGGTAACCAGGATAAAACTGGAAAAAGTCATAATCCCGAGGCCCCCTAGCTGAATCAGGATTATGATGATGGTCTGTCCCAGAGGGCTAAAATAAGTGGCTGTATCCACGACCGTCAGCCCGGTCACACAAATCGCTGAGGTAGAAGTAAAAAGGGCGTCTATTATTTTTATCTGACCGCTGACGGTAGAGGCAGGCAGAAGGAGAAGCAAACTTCCAGCGATGATAGCCACCAGAAAACTCAGAGCCAGCAGCCGGGGTGGATGAATGAGTTTCTTCTTGAAGGTATTCAAGCCCGCCTCGTATTCAGCTAATAATTAAAACCTTTTTCCCCTGAGCAGTCAAGCCAGGCACTTTGATTGACATCATCGTGGTCGTGTGTTAATTTGAAAAAGCCATGAACGTATTTGCCTTAATTTCTCAGGCTACCATTGTCGTTAAGTTTATTCTTCTGGTCTTAATTCTTTTCTCTGTCTTTTCCTGGGCCATTATCATCTACAAGCACAGAACTATCAAAGCCGCGGAAGTCTCCTCCAGAAATTTTCTGGAAGTTTTCCGTCGCAGTAAATCTCTCAACGAAGTAAACGAAGCCGCCAGGAAATACCGGCAGAGCCCGCTATCCAGTCTTTTCCAGGCTGGCTTCAAGGAACTGGCTCATCTGACCCGTTCTAACCCGCAACCTCAGGGTGCTTTAGACAGGGATAAGCTGGAAATGATCAACCGGGCCCTGCTCCGGGCCTCCAACGCGGAAATCACCCGGCTGGAAAAATTAATGAGTTTTCTGGCTACCTGCGGCAGCGTTACTCCTTTTATCGGTCTCTTTGGCACGGTCTGGGGCATCATGGATTCCTTCCATAAAATTGGAGTGGTCCGTTCAGCCAGTCTGGTGACCGTAGCTCCTGGTATTGCTGAAGCCCTCATCGCCACAGCCATCGGACTTTTTGCTGCTATACCCGCGGTTATTGCCTACAATTTTTACCTTGGCCGCATAAAAGAGCTGATAACCATGATGGACGATTTTAGCCTGGAATTTTTAAACATCGTGGAAAAAGCCTATGGGAGTTAACCTCAACCCTGTTCCTTCAGCCAACGGGCGGAGAAGACTGGGGACTTCTATGTCCGAGATAAACGTTACTCCGCTGGTGGATGTCATGCTGGTACTGCTGATTATTTTCATGGTCACTGCACCCATGATGCAATCTGGCATCGGGATAAACCTGCCTCAGGCAGAAACCGAATCCGCGCCGGCTGAAGAAGGTCTGACCCTGACCATAACGGCTGACGGCTACATTCACTTTGGCGAATCCGTCATCAACATCAACCTGTTGGAAAGAAGACTGCAGGAATATTTTTTCAATAAAACCAAGAAAATAGTTTACCTCCGGGCTGACCGCAACCTGAATTACGGCCAGCTCATTCAGGTACTGGATATCATTAAAAAATCCGGCATCGAAGTTGTCGGCCTGGTGACCGAACCACTGGAAAAACCGGCAACCAAGAAACGGACAGGCTGATGAAATCTTCTCTGCTCGGCAGCGGACCCTTTAAAAGGGCCCTGATTTTATCTTTATTCCTGCACATCATCATTTTTGCCCTGGTGGGTTTTTCTAATTATTTAACCGCTCCGAGCAAAAAAGGTATGGTTCATTACGTTAACCTGAATTTTGTTGGCCTGCCTGGCGGTGGCGGTGGTGGGAGCGGCTCTGGAAGCAGCGGAACACCGGGAGGAAGCCCGGGTGAACCAGGAGGTCAGCCGTCGGCTTCTCCTAAAAAAGAAACCATGAAAGAACTGACTGTGCCGCAGAAAGCTGGTCAGCCAGCCAGCAGTTCTCTAAGACATCCAGTGGAAAAGCCGAAAAGCTCAAAAACCAAAGAAACGCCGAAAAAAACAGAAATTTCTGCGCCCCTGCCCGGTGCCACTTCGGGAGGAACTCAGACCAGCGGGCAGGCCGGAGGGGGCAGCGGAACAGGCGGTGGTGGCTCCGGGCTCAGGATAGGCGTGGGAGAAGGTGGCGGCGGCGGGTTTGGCTATGGTTATGGCGACCCGCTCGGCACCAGTTCATTCCCTTACACTTACTACCTCCAGATTATCATTGACCGGGTATCCTCTAACTGGTTTACCGCGGTCAACAACATAGATTTTACCGGCGAATACCAGGCCGTCATCTACTTCAAGATTCTGCGTAACGGCCAGATTGCTGACCTGAAGATAGAACAGCCCTCAAACCTGCCAGCCCTGGACCTGACCGCCAGAAGAGCCGTGGAACTGGCCGCACCTTTTCCACCTCTGCCAAGAGATTATGAAAATGACTACCTGGCTATACATTTAATTTTCGAGCGGAGCAAATGAAAAACAAGCTTTTAATTTCCTGTTTAACGGTTGCCTTTCTGATTTCGTTAACCAATTTCCTGCCTTCCCAGCAGGAAATCGTCCTGACTATCAGGGAAGGGGTTCCGGCTATCTCCGTGGCCCTGCCGCCGTTTGTGGCTGAGACCACCTCGGCCACGGCCCGGCAAGCCGCGGAAACCATCCACCAGGTGTTATCTGATGACCTGAAGTACAGCCGGGTCTTTACCCTTATTCCCAGGGAACATCTCAGCTACATCCGTCCCCTGGACCCCAAGCAAATTTTTTTCAAGGACTGGGAATCAATCCAGGCCAGAATTCTGGTAGTCGGCGAGATAACAGAATCAGCAGGGAAAATAGTTCTTGAAGCCCGGGTCTTTGATGTAAAGAGCGAAAAATTAATCCTGGGCAAAAGATACCAGGCCGAACCTGCTGTCTACCGCCTGGTAGCTCACCGACTGGCTGATGAGCTGATGAAAATCTACGGCGAAAAACCCTTTTTTACCAGCAAAATAGTTTTTGTCTCCAACCGTGACGGAAACGATGAACTCTACATGATGGACTATGACGGAGCTAACCAGACTCGCCTGACTTTCAACAAATGGCGTGATTACATGCCAGCCTGGTCCCCGGACCAGAGAGTTATTGTCTTTACGTCTTACCGGGCGGGTAATCCAGACCTTTACCTTCTTTATCCCTACGAAGGCAAGCTGGTTCCGGTCTCCACTAAAGGCACCAATTTTTCCGGTGCTTTCTCACCTGATGGAAAAAAACTGGCCTTCTGTTCCACCCGTGACGGTAACGCAGAAATCTACGTGGCCAACGCTGACGGCAGCAACATAAGAAGAATTACTTTTAACTCCGCCATTGACACCGCCCCCTCCTGGTCCCCCACCGGCCGGGAAATTGCTTTTACCTCTGACCGAACCGGCACTCCACAGATTTACATCATGGATGCTGAAGGCGGGAACGTGCGCAAGGTGAGTTTCGGCGGGGATTATCTGGATTCTCCAGTCTGGTCGCCTGATGGCGAGAGAATTGTTTTTGTTTCCCGGGTCAACAATTTCTTTGACCTCTATATTTTGAACCTGAAAACCAACAAAATCACCAAGTTAACCGAATCAAACGCCCGGAATGAATCACCTTCCTGGTCGCCGGACGGTCGGCATATCGTTTTTTCTTCCAACATGTCTGGTACTATCCAGATTTATTCCATAGATTACGACGGGACCAACCTGAAATGTCTGACCTCGGCCGGAGAAAACAAATTACCTAACTGGACAAACTGAAATTTAGCTACTTTTTATTGACAGAAGACAGGCTAAATTGTATAAATTGAATGGCCATAACCATAACGTAGAAACTTTAATGTTGAGGAGGTAGTTTTATTATGAAAAAAGCAATCATCATCGCTCTTTCTCTGTTGCTCATCATTTCCTTTACCGCTTCCTGCAAGAAAAAAGCCAAGGAAGTTCCTCCACCACCACCGCAGGCTCAGGAACAACCTAAAGTGGAAAAAGTGGAAGAACCCCCAGTCAAAGAACCGGTGTTGAGTGAAGAAGAAATTTTCATGAAGAAAACCCTGGAAGAACTCAACCAGGAAAAGCCCCTGGCCATGATTTTCTTTGATTATGATAAGTACAACATCAGGCCAGATGCCGTGCCGGTGCTGGAAAAGAATGCTGAATGGCTGAAAAAACATCCCACAGTCAAGATTCTGATTGAAGGCCACTGCGACGAAAGAGGCACCGAAGAATACAACCTGGCTCTGGGTGAAAAAAGAGCTAAAAGCACCATGGAATACCTTGTTTCACTGGGCATCCCGGCCGAAAGAATGAAAATTATTTCTTACGGCAAGAGCCAGCCTCTGGATCCGGGTCATGACGAAACAGCCTGGGCCAAGAACAGACGGGCTCAATTTCTAATAATCGAGAAATAAGTTGAAAACAGGGAAAAAATATCCGGTAGCTTTTCTCCTCTTGCTATCAGTTAGCCTGCTTTTTTTACGCGCTGACCCTCAGCAAAACAAAAAAGCTTATGAATTAATGTACGAAGACATCCAGGCTCTGAAGCTCCAGGTGCAGGAACTGACCAACGCCATGAGAAAGGTAACCGGAGACCTGCAGGACATCAAAGAACAGGTCAGGCTTTTAGGCGAACTGGTCAGGAAAAATCAGACTGAGCAAAGCAGTTTCCAGGATGAGCTCCGCAACAGCCTGCCGGTTCAGTACCAGCAGCTGCAGGGTAAACTGGAAGAAATCCAGTTTCAGCTGACTGGACTGCAGGAGGTCCTGCAGCGGCTGGAAAATTTAGCTTCTCAGCCCCGGCCGGAAGAAAAGGCAAAATCTTCAACCAAAAAAACACCCGCCAAGACCGAAGAAGCCAAAGCGGAAACAGCCAAGCCTCAGGTAGTTACCATTCCGGCTCAGGAAATGTACAACAACGCCTACGGTGATTACCTCAAGGGGAATTTTGACCTGGCTATTGACAGCTTCAAGCTTTTTCTCCAGCAATACCCGAATACCCCGCTTTCTGATAACGCTATGTACTGGATTGGCGAGTGTTATTACAGCCAGGGCAAATACAATGAGGCGATAGAAGCTTTCAACGAACTTCTGCTGAGCTATCCCTCCGGGGATAAAGTGCCGGCTGCTTACCTGAAAAAAGGTATGAGTTTGCTCAACCTCGGGAAAAAAGAGGAAGCTCTGGCCACCTTTAAACTGCTGGTCAGCAAATACCCCTCCCAGGAAGAAAGCCGCCTGGCCCAGCAAAAAATAAATGAACTGGTGGGAAAATGAGAGAAAGAAATAGTCTGAACCGGGTGATTCTTATCGGACATCTGGTAAAAAAACCGGAAATCAGGTACCTGCCTGAATCAGGCCGGCCAGTGGCTCGTTTTCAGGTAGCCACCAACGAACAGCTCTATTACCAGGATACGAAAAAAACCGTTGACCGGACTGAATACCACCGCATCGTAGCCTGGGGCAAGCTGGCTGAATTTTGCGAAAAATTTCTGGAACAGGGCCGGCAGATACTGGTGGAAGGAAAGCTGCGGTGGCGCTCCTGGGAAGACCGGGACGGCAACCGCAGAAATTCCACCGAGGTGGAAGCTATCAACGTGGTGCCGCTGGGCAAAAAAATAACCGGTCAGCCAGAGCAGCAGGTGGACACCGGCTACAGCGAGCAACCGGCTGTGAATGAATTCCCAGACCTGGCTGAACCGGTGGAAGATTTTCCGGGCTCTGAGCCGGGCTCCGGCGGTGATGATGAGGTGCCTTTTTGAGCCCTAAATTGGTGAGGCAGAATTTTCTGCCTGTTTAAACCAGCCGGACCTCACAGGTAAAAAGAAGAAATTAGAATAAAACTAAAAAATTAACATGAATGACTGGAATGAAAAAATAACTCAGGAATCCATTCTTAAGCTTATTTATGAAGAAGAGCGGCCCTGGGGTAAGTTTCGCACCTACCCCCATCAGTTGGCTTCCAGCCTGAAAATCATCACCGTCAACCCCGGTCACCTGCTTTCTCTGCAGTACCACCGGAAAAGAAGTGAGTACTGGGTAGTGCTGGACCCCGGCCTGGAAATGACGCTGGGCGAGCGCATCTGGCAGACCATTCCGGGAGAAGAAATATTCATCCCGGCTGGTACCCCTCACCGGCTGAAAAACGTTGGCTCCTCGCCCGCCCGGATAATGGAGCTCTGGCTGGGGCCTTCCAGTGAAGATGACATCGTCCGGTTAGAAGATGTTTATGGCCGGGTTAAGTAAGCCGGCAGAGGCCTCAGGCGGTTATCTGACTCATTAGAAAAGCTTCCGGGTGTTTTCTCAATATTGCTTCTATCATAAATTCTTCTACTTCCGTGGCCGTTTTCAGTTTGATAGCCTCTACTACAGCTTCTTCGGCTGTCCTGGCTTCCACGGCTCGCAGGGCTTTTTTTATTTTGGGAATAAAAATGGGGTTCATGCTGAAATTCCGGAGCCCCAGACCCAGCAGGATAATAGCTGATAATGGGTCTGCCGCCATCTCCCCACAGACGGCCACCTCTTTACCAGCCTGGTTAACGGTTCTGATAACCTTGGCTAAAAGCCGCAGCACAGCCGGATGATGGGGCTTGAAGAGGTAAGAAACTGACTCATTTCCCCGGTCCACAGCCAGATGATACTGAATCAGGTCGTTGGTCCCGATGCTGACGAAATCAAGTTCCTGAATCAGCTCTTCAATCAACACCGCCGCTCCAGGGACCTCAATCATGGCTCCCACCGGAATGTTTTCATCAAAGGGAACTCCGGCTGAGAGAAGTTCAGTCTTTACTTCTTCCAGGATGTTTTTTAATTCCACTACTTCTTCCAGCTCTGTAATCATGGGCACCAGCAGGCGGACGTTTTTCTTGACGCTGGCTTTTAGAATAGCCCGGAGCTGAATTTTGAACAACTCCCGGTTTTTCAGAGAAAACCTGATGGCCCTCAACCCCAGAGCCGGGTTCGGTTCTTTTTCAATGTTCAGGTGAGGAAGGCTTTTCTCGCCCCCGATGTCAATGGTCCTGATGTAAACCGGTTTTGGATAAGTAGAACGAGCCATCTGCTGGTATACCAACAGATGGTCTTCTTCCGAAGGCATGGTCGGCCGCTGCAGGTAGATGAATTCTGAACGGAACAGGCCAATCCCTTCCGCTCCGTAAGAAAAAGCGGCCTGGACTTCATCAGGCAGCTCAATGTTCGCCAGCGGTGTGAACCTCACCCCATCCAGAGTTTCTGGCTTCAGCCGGGCAATTTTTTTCAGTTCACGCTGATAGGCTTCATATTTTTCTTTCTTGCTCTGAAATTCCCGGCGCACGGCGGGCGTGGGGTTGATAATCACCTCTCCATCCGTGCCGTCTATGATGAGGAAATCTCCGTTTTTCACCCGCAGGCTGAGATCATGCAGACCAACCACCGCCGGGATGCCCAGGGAGCGAGCCAGAATGGCGGTGTGAGAAGTTTTTCCGCCCATATCCAGAGCGACACCCATGACCTTTCTCCGGCTGAGGTTGTGAGCCGCTTCCGAAGGCAGCAATTCGTGGGCCACCAGAATTATTGGCTTGTCTGATTCTTCTTTTTTCTCTCTTTTCCTCTCCAGGTTCCGGTACACCCGGGCCAGGACATCAGAAATGTCAGTTTTTCTCTGTTTGAAGTACTCATCTTCCAGAGAATCAAAGAGCCCGGTAAAATAATTGTTAACCTGCGAGATGGCCCATTCGGCTTTCACTTTCTCTTCAGTTATTACTTTTTCCAGGTTGGAAAGCAGCATCTGGTCGTCCAGAATCAGCAGATGCGCGTCAAAAATAAAAGCCTGCTGTTCCCCCACCTGGCTCTGAATGCTGTCTTTGAGGATTTTAAGTTCAGCTTTGGTTCTTTCCACCGCCCGGCGCAGCCGGCGCAATTCTTCCTCTACCTGGTCTTCAGGAATGATCTCTCTTCTGGAAGTAAACACCACGCTTTCCGCCAGCATGGCCTCACCCATGGCAATACCAGGTGAGACGCCAATGCCCCGCAGCCTGATGACTTCCATGCTACTCTTCCTCTCCAAATTTATTGTTGATCAGCTCGCACAGCGCTTGCATGGCCTGAGCTTCATCCCGGCCGTTGACTACCAGCTTGATGGGTGTGCCTTGGGAGGCAGCCAGGGTCAGTATTCCCAGTATACTCTTGCCGTCAACTTCTGTGCTGTCTTTGATGATCTTAACCGAAGAACTGAACCGGTTGGCTAAATTGACAAACTTAACCGCCGCCCGAGCGTGTAAGCCAAGTTTGTTTTTGATAACAATTTTTTTTTCCAGCATGGGTCATTTATTTGCTTCTTGAATTCAACAGGGCGCTTACCAGGTGGATGTTTTTTTTGCCCTGCTCTACAACTTTTTTCGCTACCTCTTTAAGGTTGTTATTTCTTTGCAAGGAAACAAATTTTATCAACATGGGGAGGTTAACCCCGGTAATGATTTCTACTTTATTCTCGGCAAAAAAACTAAAGCTGAGGTTGGAAGGCGTACCCCCGAACATGTCGGTAAAAATAATCACTCCATTTTTCTGGTCCACCCTCTTAATACTCTGGCTTATTTTTTTCTTGGATTCATCCACATCATCATACCAGCCGATAGAAATAGCCTCTATGTTTGGCGCTTCGCCCAGGATAATAGTCAGAGCATTCAGCAGCTCTTCCGCCAGTTTACCATGGGAAACGATTACGCCACCTATCATCTGACCTGTCCAAATTTTATTTTTTGATATTTTAGCTGATTCTGCCTCATTTATAAATATCACGGTGAATTATTTTAACTTTTAGCTTTTTCTTCTCCAGATAATCCGCCAGCACCTCTGCTATCACTACCGAGCGATGCCGTCCACCGGTGCAGCCTACGGAAATGGTCAGCGTGCTTTTACCTTCTTTAACAAATTCGGGAACCAGGAACTCCACAAACCGGCTAAGCTGGTCAATGAATTTTTGGGTTATTTCCGAATCAAGGACAAAATCGCGAACCTTTTTTGACAGACCATTCAATTCGCGCAATTCGTCCACATAATAAGGGTTGGGCAGAAACCTGGTGTCAAAGACCAGGTCCGAATCTAACGGCAGACCATATTTATAACCAAAGCTGACCACGTTAATCTGCAGCTGCCTTTGCTGTTTGAGAACCCGTTTGCTTATCTGCTCTTTCAGCTGGGAAAGATTCAGACCGGTAGTATCGATGACCTCATCGGCCATGGCTTTAATCCTGGCCAGCTTTTTTCTTTCCAGCCTGACTCCTTCCAGAACGGATTTTTTCGGAGCCAGTGGATGGGGACGACGGCTTTCACTGAACCTCTTGACCAGAGTTTCATCGGAAGCTTCCAGGAAAAGCACGAACGGTTTTATTTTCAGCCGTTTCAGGACCGAGGGGAATTCTTTCAAAAAATTTGGCTCCCGGATATCCACCACCAGAGCGATTTTATCTATCTCCACTTTTCTTCTCTGCCAGAGGTTTACCAGTTCGGGAATGAGCTTGGCCGGGAGATTATCAACACAGTAATACCCCATATCTTCCAGATAACGGCTGACCACCGTTTTCCCCGAACCTGATAAACCCGTTACCACAATGAAATCAGCCGGCTTTTGCTTTTTCATTTTTCATTTTCTCTTGGTCAGTTTTTTTTCCAGGCGGTTAACGATATCCTGAGCCGCCTGATAACCCTTCTGACGCAGAAGATAAACCCGGCAGGCCACTTCAATCAGGGTTGCAATATTCCGGCCTGGAGCCACGGGTATGTGAAGTTGTGGGATGCGGACTCCGGCCAGGACATAATCTTCCGGGAACTGAAGCCCGAGGCGGTCTATCTCCATTTTTTTGCTCCACTTCTTTAGCCTGATGACCAGGTCTACTCCCGTCTCCTCCAGGATGGAGGAAGCCCCAAAAATCTCTTTGATGTTAATGATACCGAGTCCCCGAATTTCCATAAAATTCCGGGTCAGCCGGGGTGAACGACCGTGCAACCGTCCCTGTTCGTCCCGGAAAATTTCCACCACATCATCAGAGACGAATTTATGCCCGCGGGCGATAAGTTCCAGGGCGCTCTCGCTTTTGCCAATGCCACTATCACCGATGATCAGAGTGCCCACCCCAAAAATTTTTAACAGTCCGGCAGAGATTACGACCTGAGAAACAGGTTCTGCTTTTTCTAAGGTAGAAGCTTTGGTGGGGGCCGGCTGGTTCTGGCCCAAACTCTTTTCCTTTTTCCCTTTGGCTGGCATTAAACCTTTTCTTCCAGTTCTTTGATGACCTCCAGCACTTCCTGGGGGCTTCCGGCCCGCAAAAGCTGGTCTTTGAGCTGTGGTGATTTTCTGACCAGCTGAGCAATGAGGGCCAGGATTTGTAGGTTCAGGCTGGGGTCTTCGGGTGAGGTAATCAAAAGAAAAAAGACCTTAACCGGCTTCCCGTCAGGTGCGCCAAAATCAACTCCAGCCGGAGCAATTCCTACTAATAAAATAGGATTTTTTACATTTTTAACCTTGCAGTGCGGGATGGCTATACTATCTCCCAGAGCCGTGCTGCCCAGAGCCTCGCGCTGGTTCAATTTTTCCACCACTTCCCTGTCGCTAGACAGGATTTTATTCTTTTTTAAAAAGCTGACCATTTCTTCCAGTGCTGCTTGCTTCTCCTTGGCTTTCATGTCCAGCAGGATGGCCTTCTCCTTGATTAGGTTTGATAACCTCACGGCTTTTCTACTCCTTCAGTCGGCTAAATTCTTTCTCCAGCCTCAAAATCAGGCAATATATAAGTTAGCTTAATCAGGCTTCCGGGTCAACCAGCCCGATGTTCCCATCCCTTCTCCGGAAAACTACGGCCCAGCCTTCACCCTCTTCTTTTTTGAAGAGAAAAACTTCTTTTTTGCCCTCTTCCAGCTGCATCAGGGCTTCCTGCACAGAGATTGGTTTATCCGAATAGTAGGGGAAATTAACCAGCTGGGGGGCAGAAGGGCGGGCTTCAGCGGTTATCATCGTTTCTTCCCGGCTGGCTCTTCTTCTGCGCTTTTGGATAAGTTTTCTTCTTTCTTTAACTATTTTCTTTTCCAAACTGTCAAAAACTTTATTCAGGGAATTGAAAATATCTGTGGTCTCTTCTGACACGACAAAGTCTTCACCTTTTCTTTTGATCTGGAGGTCCACTTTTTTCCGGCTCTTTTCTTCGCTCAGGATGACATCTATTTCCTGCACATCCTGGAGTATTTTCTCCATTCTTTGCAGTCGCTTCTGGCAGTATTCTTTAATTTCATCCGTAAGCTCCATATGTCTGGCCGTAAAATTAACAATCATTTTACCTCCTCAATTAAAAATTTCTTTTTTCTTATATGTGAAGAAGGAATGCCAAGTTGATCGCGGTATTTGGCCACCGTTCTGCGGGCAATCTGAATGTTTTCCCGGCTGAGAATTTCTACAATCTCGTCGTCGCTCAGGGGATTATTCTTATCTTCGTTCTCTATTAATTTTCTAATCCGCTCCTTTATTCTCAAGGAAGAAATCTCTTCGCCATAAACCCCACTTAAAGATTTATGGAAGAAGAACTTCAAGGGATAAAGCCCCAGCGGGGTCATCATGTACTTGTTGGCCACCACCCGGCCGATGGTGGATTCATGCAGCCCCAGTTCCCGAGCCACCTCAATCAGGGTCATGGGTTTAAGAAAATCCAGGCCTTTTTCCAGAAAATCCTTCTGCTTGTTCACTATGTAAGTGGCTACCCGGTAGATGGTTCGGTGCCGTTGTTCCAGGCTGCGGATAAACCAGATGGCTTTTTTAATTTTTTCCTTCAGAAAACGCGACGTTTCCTGATCATTCTGGAGACCGGAACGAGCCAGCTGCTGGTAATAACTGTTCAGCCTCAGGCGTGGTAAACCTTCCTCATTCAGATAAACCTTCCATTCGCCATCTTCTTTGACGACAAATATATCAGGCACCACATAAATATCTTTACTCTCGCTGTATTTTCTTCCTGGTGTTGGTTCCAGGTTTTTAATCACATCCAGGTGCAGTTTTAATTCGGAAAGGTCCAGGCCCAAAATCCGGGAAATTTCTTGTAGGTCTGATTTTTGCAGCAGCGGCAAGTGCTCAGAGATTATTTTCCTGGCCACCTCATCCTGCAAATTCAATGAATCCATCTGGGCCAGCAGGCATTCTTTCAGGTTCAGGCTGCCGCAACCGGGCGGGTCAAACATCTTGATTTTTTCTCTCACCTTTTCTACTTTTTCCACCGGCTGCTGTAACTGGGCGGCTATTTCCTCTACGGACAACGTCAGGTAACCATCCTCATTAATGTTACCGATGATAAACTCCGCTATCTCCAGCTCGTCTGGTTCGTTGAAGGTCAGGTTAGCCTGCCAGTTGAGATGCTCCCAGAGAGTTGGCTGTTTGGAGATGAAATTTTCGTACTTGACCTCTTCTTTTTCTTCGTAACCGAAATGGGGCAGCTCATCATCCAGATAATCCTGGAACCCGGCGGCAAAGATAATCTCATCCAATTCATCTTCCTGAGAAGCCCGGACCTCGTCACCTTCCGGTGTGGTTTCCGCCTCAACCAGTTCCTGGTCCGGCGGAGCCGCCTCCTCCTGCCCTTCATCAATCTCCAGCACCGGGTTCTCTTCCAGCTCGGCATCCACCACTTCCTGAAGCTCCAGGTTAGTCAACTGCAGCAGTTTGATGGCCTGTTGCAGGGCAGGAGCCAGGACTAACTTCTGGACTTGCTTCTGGTCAAGCTTCTGTTTAATCATGCTCTTTACTTATAGACGAAATTCCTGGCCGAGGTATATCTCACGGACTTCCTGTTTTTCCAGGACTTCCTCCGGCCTTCCTTCAGCCATTATTTTTCCGTTATTGATTATATAAATCCTGTCTAAAATTGTCACTGCTTCTCTAATTCTGTGGTCAGTCAGCAGAACGCCAATTTCCTTTTCTTTAAGCTTGATGATTATTTCCTGAAGGTCAGCCACAGACTTGGGGTCCAGTTCAGAAAAAGGCTCATCCAGGAGCAAAAACCTGGGCTCTCTGATCATGGCCCGGGCTATTTCCAGTTTGCGTCTTTCTCCCCCCGAAAGATGACTGGCTTTGAGCTGGGCCAGGGGCAGCAAGCCAAACTCTTCCAGCACACTTTTTATTTTTTCAGAGGGGTCTTCTGTGGATGATTTGTTTTCCAGGTTCTGCCACACGAGCAAAAGGTTTTCTTCTACTGTCAACCCCCGGAAAACCGAAGAACCCTGAGAGAGAAACCCCAAACCATTTCGGGCTCTGCGGAAAACTGGCTCTTCTGTCAGGTCCTGGCCGTTGAGCAGTATTTTCCCTTTATCCGGTTGCAGGAGACCGATGATCATGAAAAAGGCTGTGGTCTTGCCGGCGCCGTTAGGCCCGAGTAACCCCACTCTCTCGCCCGACCTGACATCAAGAGAAAGGTCATCGACCACCAGACGGTGGCCGAATTTTTTCTGCAAAGCGACTGCCTGAAGAAGGTTCATTTTCCCCTAACAATGATGACTTGCGACCTCTCTTTTTCCCTGTTTTCAACGAGAATTCTATCATCCGCTAAAAACAAAGTCAATTTAGCCGCTTCCACCCGGTGGCCTTCTTTTGTTTCTAATTCTGGCGAGGCAGATATTTCCAGACTCTCTTTATCTGCCTGATAAATCATTCTTTTGCCGCGGGCCAGGTAATCCTTCCATTTGACTTCCGAAGCTCCGTGGAGCTCCAGAGAAAGTAATCTCCCTCCCTCGGCCGGGTCTAAATTAATCATCATCTTTGGCCCTTTAAAGCTAAGCTCAGCCAAATCCATGGCCACTTCGCCTTCAGCCTGCATTCTGTGTTCCCTGGAAAGGAAAAGAAGGCGTTCAGAAGTTAAAGTTATTTTTTTATTCCCGCCCGGCCCGGACTTCACTGAACAATTTACCAGAACCTTTTCTTCCAGGACCAGGTTAGCCACTTTCCGGTCCAGGTTCATCTTCCCGGCTGTCAGCAGATGGTTTTCCTGCCAGGTTCTGACCCGGCCTGAGGCCAGCACCTGCTCGGCTGAGCCGGTTATTTTCTCACCGCTGAGGTAAAGAGCTTTTTCCTGGCTGAAGAGGGGTAGTTTTTCGGAGAAGAAACCTGGCTTACACATCATCAGAAAGTCCGAAGAGGTAAAAGAGCCATTCTGCAGGTTAAAATTTAATTCCTGAGCCTTGAGTTCATAATCTTTAAAGTCTCCCTGAGCCTGGCCCCGGAGGACCATGTTTCCGGCAGTGGCCTCGTACTCAACTTCTTCTCCGCTTAATACCATTTCCTCGCCATCTTTCCTGGTAAAATTAAAACACCCATGGCTGGCCCGGATTTTCTCCAGGCTTTTTGGGTTGTTGAAGCCCAGCTGGAGGTCCTCTCCTGTAGCCCTCATGGCCAGGTCATGGCCTTTTGCTTCCATCTGGAATTTTCCAGAAGAAAGGACGAGAACCTGCCCGCCCGTGTTTCTGACCTCTACCTGGTCGGCCAGAAGGCCCGTTTCCTGCCATTCAGCCTCTTTTCCTTCAGCCCGGGCCATAACGGAACAAGAACGCGCCAGCTTTATGGCCTTAAAATTTCCAGTTTCTTTTTCAAAATAAACCTCTGCTTCCTGACCATGAACCTGGAGTTGAGCCAGGTTTACGGTTAGTTCCTCAGCCTGCAGCCGGCCTTTTCTCTCTTCCCAGAATCCATTCCGCCCAGTAAAATAAAAATTGTTCTCCCCGTTTCCGCTTCTGCCTTTAAAACTTCCTTCCAACCTGGCCTGTCTGCCCGGCAGTTCATACCGCAGGTTTTCCACCGAAACGTTAAGCCTGTCTCCCAGAAGTTGAGCTTCAGCTGCTATGGCTATTTTCCCATCTATCAGATAGTTAAGGTTTTTAGCTTTTATCCGCAGATGATTTAATTCCACCTCCGCCCCTTTTCCCGCCGCTATTTTTTTGCGGTCCGGGGAAATAACCAGCTCAGGCGCTCGCATGATCAGTTTCTCTGCGCCGCCCTCATCCACAACTTCCACCTGACCTTCCAGATGTTGATTCTGTTCTTCATCCAGGTAAAAATTCTCAGCCCGCAGGCTCAGGTTCTTCCTGGCCGCAGCGTATTCAGCCGCTTCAACCTGCTGGCCAGCTGTTTCCGCCCTGGGCTCTTCAGGCACAATCTTCTGCCATCTGCCGCGGTTGAGTAGACCCAAGGAGATTTTCGCCGTAAGAAAGACACAAAACAGGAAAAAAATGGCCAGGATTATCCTTCCGGCATAAAGACGTGTTTTCCTGTAACTAAATTTCATCCCATAAATTTTCTTGGTCTTATGTCTTCCAGGACCAGGTTGACCTGTTTCTTCCCCCTGTACTCTGAGACCTGGAGAGAATAAGCTATGTCAAGAGAAAGGCCCCGGCTGATTTCCTTCCAGGTTTTAGCCTTTTCCCAGCCGATGGCTTCAAAAACTCTGCCCCCCTGCCTTAACCAGATTTTTAAATGCCGGTTCTGCAAAACCGTCGGCTGCCCCAGCACATCCACCTCTTCAGCCATGAAGATGGGCCGTGGATTGCCGATGCCAAAAGGCAAAAGGTAAGAATAAAATTCCACAAAGGATGGTGTAAGGGCCGAAAAATTCAAGCGGCAATCAAGGTTGAGTTTTCGTTCCAGAAGTTCGTCTGTGATCCACTTTCCCGCCAGTTCGTTGATTTTTTCTTTAAAAAGCGGCAGGTTCTCCATTTTCAAGGAGCAACCTATGGCCTGCTTGTGGCCGCCAAAATTCTGCATCAAAGGGCCGCACTCACTCACCAGGTCAATGAGAGAAAGCTCCGGGATGCTTCTTCCTGAACCGTAAGCTTGGCCGTTTTCGTAAGCAAACAAAATGACCGGCCGGTAGAAAAGCTCTTTAAGCCGGGAAGCCACTATACCGATTACCCCGCGGTGCCAGTTTTCACTCCCCAGAACAAGCAGGCGGTATCTCTGGTGAAGTTTTCTACTTTCCACTTTTTCTACCGCCTCTTTTAAAATTTTTTCTTCTATTTTCTGCCGCTTATAATTCAGCTCATTAAGTTTTTTGACCAGCTCCTCGCACTCTTCAGGAGATTCCGAGAAAAACAATTTAAGCGCCACTTCGGTCATACCCAGCCGGCCAGCCGCATTTATTCTCGGTCCCAGCCTGAACCCAAGGTCTACCTCACTCAGTTTTCGGTCATCCAGCCCGGCCCCCTGAAGCAAACTCTTCAGCGCCGGATTCTTTGGCTCTTTGAGTTTCTTTAAACCTTCCTTGACCAGGATTCTATTTTCCCCTTTAAGCTCAGCCACATCAGCCACTGTGCCAATGCTGACCAGCTTCAGATAATGTGTCAGGTCCTGATTTATCCCCAGCTCAAGGGAAAGAGCCTGAATTAACTTAAAAGCCACACCCACGCCCGCCAGGTTCCGGTCCGGATAGCCAGAGGACTCCAGAACCGGGTCCAGAACAGCCACGGCCTCAGGAAGCCCATCACCGGGGTGATGATGGTCGGTGATGATAACATCTATTCCGTATTCCCTGGCCTGACGCACAAAATCAAAGGCTTTAATGCCGCAATCAACACTGATGACCAGGTTTGTTTTCCGCTCTACTACCGCCGGCAGGTGGTGAACTTTCAGCCCGTAGCCATCTTTCATACGTTCCGGAATCAGATAATCAACTCTGGCACCTATGGTCCTCAAAGCTTTAACCAGCATGACCACCGAAAGTATGCCATCCACATCATAATCACCAAACACCAGGATGTTTTCGCCCTTTTTCACTGCCTCCAGAATTCTTCGCACCGCTTCCTTCATTCCCTTCATCAGAAAAGGGTCATGCAGCTCGTTAAGCCCTCCGTAAAGATAAAAAGCCGCCTCCGAAGCGGTTTTTATCCCGCGGTTGACCAGAATGATGGCAATCTCGTGGGGCAGGTTCAATTCCTGGGCCAAAATCCAGGCTTCCGGGTTCGGCGGTGAAAGCTGCCACTTAAAATATGGCTTCATGTTTTTCAATTTAACACAACTATAACCATTCGACAACAAGAACAGCCTTCCCCGGCCGAGATTGACATATTTTTTTGGGAAAAATATAATGCAAAAGCCGTGTTTGACCGATTAAAACAAACCTTAGCCAGAACCAGAGAATTTTTTGGCCGCTTAGAACAGCTTTTCCAGAGCAACAAAAGCCAGGAAGAGGTCCTGGATGAACTTTTTGAACTGCTCATCCTGGCTGATGTGGGAGTGCCTACTTCTGAAAAAATCATCAGGGACATAAAAGAAAAAGCGAAAAAGACCGGCTCTCAGGACCTGAAAGCACTTCTGCGACAGGAACTTATAGACATTCTTTCCCAGAAAAAATCTGCTGTGGAAGAAACCTGGCCGGCCATCTGGATGCTGGTTGGAGTAAACGGGGGAGGTAAAACCACCTCAGCCGCCAAGTTAGCTTACAGGTACCAGAGCCGGGGCAAAAAAGTGATGCTGGCGGCTGCCGACACCTTCCGGGCCGCTGCCCAGCAACAGCTTCAACTGTGGGGTCAGAAACTCGGACTCCCGGTCATTCAGGGTCAGCCTGGTGCAGACCCGGCCTCAGTTGTTTTTGACGCCGTTCAGTCTTTTAAAGCCAGGAATTACGACCTTCTGCTCATTGATACCGCCGGGCGTTTGCACACTTATGCTAACCTGATGGCCGAGCTGGAAAAAATGAAAAAGGTCATCAACCGAGAATTTGCCGGAGCTCCCCAGGAAATTCTTCTGGTGCTTGATTCTACCATCGGCCAGAACGCTGTGGTCCAGGCCCGGGAATTTAACCGCTTTTCAGGAATTACCGGTGTTTTTCTGACCAAGCTGGATGGCACAGCCAAAGGTGGAAGCGTGCTGGCAGTGGTGGAAGAGCTCCAGCTGCCGGTGAAGTTCATCGGCACTGGAGAAACAGAAAAAGACCTGATAGAATTTTCTCCAGAATCTTTTGTTGAGGCCCTGCTTTCATGAAGCCGACCGCCGAAGACCTGGCCTACATGGAAATGGCCTTTTCTTTGGCCCGAAAAGCCAGAGGAAGGACCAGTCCTAACCCCTGCGTCGGCGCGGTAATCGTAAAAGATGGCCGTATCGTGGGCTGGGGTTATCATCAAGAAGCCGGTCAGCCCCATGCTGAAATCATCGCCCTGGAGCGAGCCGGAAAAAGGGCCCGGGGCGCAACTCTGTACTTAACTCTTGAACCCTGCGTCCACTGGGGAAGAACCCCGCCCTGTGCCGACCGGCTGGTAAAAGTCGGGTTCAAAAGAGCAGTTATCGCTTCCACAGACCCAAACCCTGTCGTTCACGGCCGCGGCCTGGCCCGCCTGAAAGAAGCAGGTGTGGAGGTTATCAGCGGCCTTCTGGCTGAAAAAAACAATGAATTAAACGAGGCTTACAACAAATACATAGTTCAAAGAATTCCTTTTGTAACCCTGAAATTTGCTGTCACCTTAGACGGCAAAATGGCCACTTTTTCCGGCGATTCTCAATGGATTTCTTCCCCGGAATCCAGGCAGCTGGTCCAGCATCTGCGTTATGAAAACGACGCCATCCTCACCGGCCTGGGCACCGTGCTCAAAGATAACCCCAGGCTTACTGTCCGGCTGGAAAATGCTCCGAAGAAAAAATGGCTCAGGGTTGTTCTGGATACCAGCTTGCGTATCCCGCTTGAGGTTCGCCTGCTGCAGCAGCCGGAGAACGGCCGGGTGCTGATTTTTTGTGGACCGCAAGCCCCAGAAGAAAAAATTAAAGCTCTTCAGGATAAAGGTGCTGAAGTCATACCGACAGAAACAGAAAACGGAAAAATCAAGTTGAAAGAAGTTCTGAAAACCCTCGGACAGCGGGAAATTTCCGCTCTGCTGGTGGAAGGTGGCTCTAAAGTCCTGACTTCCTTCCTGGAAGAACGACTGGCGGATAAAGTGATGGCTTTTATTTCCCCCCAGCTGATAGGTGGAGAAAACGCCGCCACGCCGTTTGAGGGCCAGGGAGCAGAAAAAATGGCTGAAGCCCTGGAGCTAAAAAACATCAAGCATCTGCGTCTTAAAAACGATATAATAATTGAAGGTTACCTCTGATGTTTACCGGACTTATCACTCACCTAGGACGCTTCCGGGAATACCAGCAGGGACGAACTGTACTTTTGATTGAAGTTCCGGAAGAGGTGGCCAGCAAAATGGAACCCGGGCAAAGCCTGGCCGTGGACGGGGTCTGCCTGACCCTCTTGAGAAAAGAGCGCCTGGTCCTGGCTTTTAACCTTTCTAAAGAAACGCTGGAAAGGTCCACCCTGGGCGATCTGAGAAGCAGACAACTCCTTAACCTGGAACTTCCAGTCACTCTGGAAACCATGCTTGGCGGCCATCTGGTCACCGGACATGTTGATGCCACGGGTCAAGTAACTGAGGTTAAACTGAAATCACCCGGGAAAAGGATGAAAATCAAGCATCCACCGGAGTTAAAAAAATTCCTGGTGGAAAAGGGTTCAGTGGCGGTAAACGGCGTCAGTTTGACGGTGGCGGCCACGGGACCTGACTTTTTTGAAGTAGAACTGATCCCGGCCACTCTGTCCGCCACCAACCTGGACCAGTTGAGACCAGGTCAGCGGGTTAATCTGGAATGTGACATAATCGGAAAATACGTGTATAATTTTATTTCAAGAGTAACTTACTAACCGACCATCAACTGGAAAACAATATGGAAAAAAAGCCTAAAACTATAAGTATTGAACAAGCCCTTGATTACGTGCGGGCCGGCCGGCTGATTATCATCGTGGACGATGAAGACCGCGAAAATGAAGGCGACCTGATGGTGGCCGCCGAAAAAGTAACGCCGGAAATCATCAACTTTATGGCCAAATACGGCCGGGGCCTTATCTGCCTGGCGCTGACCCGGGAGAGAGTGCAGGAGCTTGGCCTCCCGCCCATGGTCCAGGAGAACACGGCCAGGTTCGGCACAGCTTTTACCGTCTCTATTGATGCCAAAGAGGGGGTGACCACGGGCATTTCGGCTTACGACCGGGCTAAAACCATACTTACGGCCATTGACCCGAAAACCAGACCTGAAGACCTGGCCAGACCAGGGCATGTTTTCCCGTTGGAGGCCAAGCCGGGTGGAGTCCTCATCCGGGCCGGACAGACCGAAGCTTCTGTGGACCTGGCCAGAATGGCCGGGCTTTATCCAGCTGGCGTCATCTGTGAGGTAATGAAAGAAGACGGCACCATGGCCAGGATGCCAGACCTGGAAAAATTCAGCGCCGAGCACGACATTCCCATCGTCACCATCGCCGACCTGATTGCTTACAGAATGCGCACGGAAACTCTGGTGAGAAAAATCGCTGAAGCTGACCTGCCAACCCGTTATGGCCATTTTCGTATTGCTGTGTTTGAAGACATCATCCATGGCGACCACCACGTGGCCCTGATAAAGGGAAAGATAGAACCGGAACGGCCCACCCTCGTTCGGGCTCACTCCCAGTGCTTGACCGGCGATGCTTTTGGCTCTTTACGTTGCGACTGCGGAGACCAGCTTCACACGGCCATGCAGATGATAGAAAAAGAAGGCTCAGGTGTAGTGCTCTACATGCTTAACCACGAAGGCCGGGGTATCGGGCTGGCCAACAAGATTAAAGCTTACAGCCTGCAGGATGAAGGTGCTGATACGGTAGAAGCTAACTGCCGACTTGGTTTTAAACCTGACCACAGAGATTACGGCATCGGTGCCCAGATTCTGGCGGCCCTGGGCCTGAAAAAAATCAGGCTTTTAACTAACAACCCGCGAAAATTCCACAGCCTGAGCGGTTACGGACTGGAAATCGTAGAAAGAGTGCCCATCCAGATCCCACCCAACGAAATAAACCTTGATTATCTTAAAACTAAAAAAGAAAAAATGGGCCACCTGCTGGACATTACCTGATTAGAATTGCTTTACCCGGGAATCAAGAATAAAAGTTACTGGCCCTTCGTTTATAAGATGAACATCCATCATAGCCTGAAAAACCCCGGTCTGCACTTCTAGCCCGTGTTCCCTGAGTTTCTGGACAAAATAATCAAACATCCAGGCCGCCCGACCGGGTTCTTCGGCGTTGTCAAAGCTCGGTCTGCGTCCCTTCTTGATGGTGCTGGCCAGAGTGAACTGAGAAACAGCCAGGATACTACCACCTACTTCCTTAACCGAAAGGTTCATCCGGTCATTTTCATCCGGGAAAACCCGCAGCTCGGCAGCCTTGTTGGCTAAAAAATCAGCTTCCTCGGTTTTATCGCCTTTTTCTATCCCCACCAGAAGACACAAACCCCGGCCTATTTTCCCCACCACCTGGCCGTTGACCTCTACCCTGGCTTCCCTTACCCTCTGAAGCACTATCTTCATCTTTTTTTCTCCATTATCCAAATTCTATTTTTTGCTCCAGTTTATCGTCGCCTGGAAAGAATTTCTCTCGCCCGTGGCCTTCCGGCTCCTCTTTTTCACTTTCCGGATGTTGACTTTAACTTCAAGATATTCTATCATATGGCACTCAAAAGGAGTAAGAAATGGCACTGAGACACAAATCAGCTATCAGACAGCACCGTCGCAGCCTGAGAAGACGGGCCATTAATCAAAGAAACAAATCAATGATGAGAACCTACATAAAAAAAGTCCGGGAAGCCATTGAGAGCGGCAACCGGGAAGCCGCCCTGGAACTGCTCCCCAAGGTTTTTAAAATAATAGATAGAACCGTAGCCAAGGGCGCCATCCATAAAAACACTGGTTCCCGCTACAAATCCCGCCTGTCCAAACAGGTTCAGATGATGGCTTCCTCAGCCAGCTGAAAAGCCCTCAAACCTGACTGCTCTTTACCTGAAAATACCTGACCAGAAAAGCCTCTACCAGAAATTGGGGGTTTAAATCACTGCTTTTTAACTTCTGGTCAACGAAGGCCAGCTCGTGGACTAATTCATCCAGCTGCTGCTGGGAAAAGGAGCGCAACCGCCGGCTAAAAGCTTCTAACTTTCGGTCAAACAGTGACCAGCCTTCCTGAAGCTGGGGATGAAGCTTTTGGAAAACTTCCCGAATCGGTTTCTTTAATCTTTCTACTTCTGTTTTGGCCTGATTCAGAGCGATGAGATACCGGCTGATGGAAGAAAAGAAAGCCATCACTTCGCCGGCCTCAGGCTGGTTCTGGAAAAAACTTCTGGTGATGGCCAGAGCCTGTTCCAGCGTGCCAGATTCCAGAGCTTCTTCCAGGGCAAAACGGTCAAAGACTTTCTGGCCGGCGCAGCTCCTGATTACATCATCTTCGGAAATGTTTTTTTTATCCCCGGCAAAAAGGCTGAGCTTTTCCAGCTCATTCATCAGGCTCAAAAGGTCTGGACCGGTAATCTCCAGCAGCTTTTCCGCAGCCGGCCTTTCTATGGTTTTCCCCTTTTCTAAAAGGCTTTCTCTAATCCAGGATAGGATTTCCGCCTCCCGCGGGGTTTTTATTTCTTCCAGCCGGAAATTTTTTTTGTACCTGGCAGCCAGGTCAGAGAAAAAATCATAAATTTTCTGTCCCTTTTTCAGTTTCCCGGCAAAAATAATGATGAAAAAAACTTTGTCTGGCGGCGATTGAAAATAGCGAGCTATTTCATCTTCATACGGGGAAAGGTACTGGCGAAAGGCCCGGTCAACGGACTGGCTGTCCACCTCCTCCATTTCTGGCAGGTAGACCAGAAATATCCTTTTTTGCGTCAGGGAGAAAAGGTCCAGACTGGCAGCTTCATCCAGAATTTCTGGCCAGTCTGTTTCAAAGAGAAAAAAATTCTTCAGCTGAACTTCCTCATTATGACGAACCAGCTCTTTGACATAATTCCGGACCAGCAGAGCCTGCTCACCGAAGAAAAAATTCCCGGGTTTCAGGGCCTCAAAGGACACCAACGATTTTAAATTTTGATGCCAGGAGGTTTGCATGGGCATTTAAAAGCCTTCTACCAGGTTGATTACCAGCTGTCTGGCAAATTTTCCGGCCACCCGGTCTATGGCTTTGGTTTCTTCAGTTTCAAAATCAGACCCGGCCGGCACTTCATACTCTTCCACAAATGTAAAATTATCATCGTGAAAAAGAATGGTCTGGTTGAGAAAGTCAGTAAAACTGACGCTGGCCACCACGGTAATCTTATATTTTGAAGCAGTTCCGCCTTCAGAAACCATGATGGGGTCCACTTTAAAAGAAAGAATTTCGCCCTGAATCATCCCGTCTGCCGTGTCCTGGTCCCCAACTATTACCACTCCCGTCCTGGCTACCAGCTCGTTGATGACCTTTTCCGTGATCTTGGCCTCCAGCTGAAACCTGCCGGTTGAATTTTTGAACACGGGCAGGTAGATTCTTTTCATTCCGGGCGGCCAGAAACTGGCTCTGCCCCGCAGCTGGTATCCGCAGCCGGCAGTCAAGCAGGCGAAAAGGGCCATCAGTGATAAGCCAAGCCAGATGCCCGTTTTTTTGTTGAATTTCATACTACCAGGCTGACCAGTTTATTCTTCACGCAGACCACTTTTTTAGGCGTCTTACCAGCCAGAATTTCCTTTATCCGGGGAAGTTCCAGAGCGGTGGTCTTCAGGACCTCTTCTTCGGTATCCAGCGGAACTTCAAACTTGTCTCTAAGCTTACCGTTAACCTGAACCACGATGGTGACCATATCTTCCATGGCCAGCTCAGGTACAAAGGCCGGCCAGGGAGTTTCGGCCACCAGCCCTTTATGTCCGGTCCTTTCCCAGAGTTCTTCAGCCACGTGCGGGGCAAAAGGCGAGAGCATTAACACCAGACTTTCCAGCGCCTGGCGCAGCACCTCGCGGCCCTTCTGGCTCTGTCTGAGGATATCTTTTTCTTTTCTCAGAGTGTTGACCAGTTCCATCAGGGCACTGATGGCGGTGTTGAGGTGGAACCTGACTTCAATGTCTTCGGTAACTTTTTTAATGGTCTGGTGGAGTTTTTTGAGCACACGCTGGTAAGAAGCCTCGTCATGCTTTTCTTCGGTCAGTTTTTCTTCTTTAAAGAGGTCGTAATTTTCTTCAAACAAATTCCAGATTCTCTGGATAAAACGGAAACATCCTTCCAGACCTTCATCCGACCAGGCAAATTCTTTTTCCGGCGGCGCGGCAAACAGGATAAAAACTCTCAGGGCATCAGCTCCGTAGGTTTTAATCATATCATCCGGGTCCACGATGTTGCCCCGGGATTTGGACATGGCTGAACCATCCTTGGTCACCATGCCCTGGGCCAGGTAATGCGGGAACGGTTCGTCCACATCGGTAAAGCCCAGGTCCCTGAGGTATTTGGTAAAGAACCGAGAATAAATCAGGTGCAGGATGGCGTGTTCCACACCACCGATGTACAGGTCAACCGGCATCCAGTACTTAGCCTTGTCCGGACGGAAGGGCATTTTATCTTCTTCCGGTGAACAATAACGGAAGAAGTACCAGGAGGAATCCACAAAAGTATCCATGGTATCAGTTTCCCGCCGGGCCGGGCCCCCGCACTTCGGACAGGTGGTGTTCACGAATTCAGGCACTTTCTCCAGGGGAGAACCCTCTTCGCCCGTAAATTCCGCCTGGTAAGGAATTTCCACCGGCAGCTGTTCGTAAGGCACAGGCACTGTCCCGCACTTCGGGCAGTAGATAATCGGAATCGGCGTTCCCCAGTAGCGCTGTCTGGAAATGCCCCAGTCCCTCAAGCGGTAGGTTACGCTTTTACGGCCAAAGCCTTTCTCTTCCGCATAAGCCGCCATCCGGTCCATAGCTTCTTCAGAAGGCAAGCCGGTAAACGGCCCGGAATTGATGAGCAGGCCGTGGCTTTCAAAAGCTTTCCCTTCTTCCACTTTCACTTCGGGTGAAGCTGGAGCAATTACCTGCCTGATGGGCAGTCCGTACTTAACCGCAAATTCATAATCTCTCTGGTCGTGAGCCGGCACAGCCATCACCGCGCCGGTGCCATAATCCATGAGCACGTAGTTGGCCAGCCAGATGGGGATGAGTTCACCGGTAAAAGGATTAACCGCCTTCACTCCAGTGTCATAACCAACCTTCTCTTCATCCTTGACTTCTCTTTTAAGCCGCGCTTCGGCAATCGTTCTGGCTATCCACTCCTGCAGCTTATCCTTCTCTGGATGCCCGGCAATTAATTCCGTGGCCAGGGGATGTTCCACCGAAAGAACCAGGAAGGTGGCTCCGTAAATGGTGTCCAGGCGGGTGGTAAAAACTTCAATCTTTTTCTGAAGGTCTGGCACCTCAAAATTGACCAGCGCGCCGGTGCTTTTCCCGATCCAGTTCCTCTGCATCTGGAGCACATGTTCAGGCCATTTGCTCAGCTGAGCATGACCGCTCAGCAGCTCTTCGGCGTAGGCGGTGATTTTCAAAAACCATTGCTCCATCTTCTTCTGGGTAACTTCTGAGTCGCAGCGCCAGCAACGGCCAGCAATGACCTGTTCATTGGCCAGCACTGTACGACACTGCGGGCACCAGTTCACCCAGCTCATCTTGCGGTAGGCCAGTCCCTTCTCAAACATCTTGAGAAAAATCCACTGGTTCCACTTGTAGTATTCGGGCAGGCAGGAATTGACTTCCCGGGACCAGGCATAGCTGAAGCCCAGTTTCTTCAGCTGAGAACGCATGTAATCTATGTTGTCCAGCGTCCATTTCTTGGGATGAACACCATGCTTGATGGCCGCATTTTCAGCCGGCATACCCAGAGCATCCCAGCCAATGGGATGCAGCACGTTGTAGCCTTTCATCTTCTTGAACCGGGCAATAACATCACCAATGGAATAGTTGCGCACATGGCCCATGTGAATCCGGCCTGAAGGATAGGGATACATCTCCAGGCAGTAGAATTTTGGCCGGCTAGGGTCCTCCCCTACTTCAAAGACCCCGCGTTCTTCCCAGATTTTTTGCCATTTCTTCTCGATTTCTTCAAAATTGTAGGTTTCACTCATCTTTAGACCTCTGTTCAGGGAGAAAATCCCGGAAATTTGTTAACCTTAACCAATCAGTAGAAAATGATAATTTTAAGGGGCTTAAAAGTCAACCAGAGACGGCACCAGAGAGCCTAAAATAAAAAAAGGCCAAATTTATGGCTAATTAAGCTCGTTAAAATTATAATTAGTGCTGAACGGCCGTGGGAGAAAGTGAAGAGACCATGGAATTTCTTGCGGTAAACCTGCTCCAAGCCGGCTATCCTGACCAGGTGGTCTTGCGAGAAATCAGGTTTGAACTACAGGCTGGCCAATTCCTGGCTGTCTGCGGCCGAAACGGTTCGGGGAAAAGTACCCTCCTTAGAGCCCTGCTCAAACTGCTGCCTCACCTGAAAGGAAAAATCTACCTGGCGGGCAGGGATGTCTTCCAGCTAAAAGCCCGGGAAATAGCCGCTTTAACGGCTTACGTGCCGCAGGTAACCGAGCCGGTTTTTGATTTCTCCGTGGAAGAGATGGTATCCATGGCCAGGTATTTTCACCAGCCGATATTTTTTACCCGACTTTCTGAGGCAGACCATGAGGCGGTGAGAGAAGCTCTGTTTTTGACGGAAACCGACCATCTGAGGCATAAGAGTTTTAACCACCTGAGCAGCGGGGAAAAGCAGCGAGTGCTCATCGCCCGGGCTCTGGCCCAGGATAGTCCCCTCATCCTGCTGGATGAGCCCAGCTCTCACCTAGACCTCAATTTCCAGCTTCAGGTTTACCAGCTTCTCAGAAGGCTGCAGAAAGAAAAAGGCAAGACCATTCTGGTCACCGAACATAACCTGAACCTTTGCCTGCCCTACTGTGACCGGCTGATGTTTCTGAAGAACGGAAAGATTGTGGCCAGCGGTCAGCCGCTGGAGGTCGTTAACAAGCGTGTTCTGCAAGAAGTGTTTGACCTTGAAGTAGAGCTCAGAGAAAACAGCTCCACCGGCCTGCCGGAAATATCGCTCATCCACCATCGGGAGAGAGATTGATGAAGAGAAGCGGGCTGATGGTTAAGTGTTACGATTATATTATTCGTAACACCACGGCTCTTTTTCTGCTGATAGGCCTCTGGACGGGAGCAGCTTTCTCCCAGACAGCTGTCCTGACCGATGACCTGGGCCATAGATTTGAACTTAAAGGCTGCCCGCAAAGAATAGTTTCCCTGGCTCCTAACCTGACAGAAATCCTGTTTGCCCTCGGTTTACACCAGCAGGTCATCGGGGTGACCAGGTTTTGTGACTTTCCGCCTGAAGCCCGTACCAAGACTGTAGTTGGCGGTCTGGTGGACTTCAACCTGGAAATCATCCAGTCCCTGAAGCCGGACCTGGTGCTCGGTTTCCGGGGAAATCCCAAAACGCTTCTTGAACGACTGCATGACTTTTCCCTTCCCCTCTTCGTTTTTGAGCAGGGACAGACCTTTGAGGACCTTTTCCGGCTCATCAAAAAAATCGGCCAGCTCACCTGCCGGCTCAAAGCGGCTGATGATTTGGTCCACAAAATGAACAGGGAACTTTCTGAAATAGAGGCGGTGGTAGCCAGGCGGGCAACGAGGAAAAAAGTCTTCCTCATGTTATCTGGCCAGGGAAGTGGCCTCTGGTCCTGCGGCCGCGACAGCTACCTGAACTATCTTCTGGAAAAGGCCGGGGTTAAAAACATCATGGCTGAGGTGCCCGGGAACTGGCTGGCCGTCAACCAGGAACAAATCATCGCCGCTGACCCGGAAATCATCCTCATTCTCTCCCGGGATGAAAAAGCTTTTGAACTGGCCAGGCAATCAATTGTGGAGCGTAAAGCTTTAAGAAACATCCAGGCCGTTAAAGCCAATAACATTTTCTTTCTTGATGAAAACATCTTCAGTCGTTTCGGGCCTCGTTTGATCCAGGCTTACAGAAACCTCGTAAGCCTCCTCTACCCAGAAATTTCAGCCCCTCCCGGGCGAGGTTAAAATGAGCAAGAAAAAACTACTGGCCACACTGGTGCTCATTCTTTTCATCCTGACCCTGGCCGGATTTTTTCTGACGCTCGTGGTCGGACCGGTAAAAACTTCTGTTTACGACATGCTCGAAGCATTCCGGGGCCAGGGGAAATACCAGGATATTTTTTTCCGGCTGCGTCTGCCCCGGGCTCTTCTGTCGCTTCTGGTGGGCGCCAGTCTCGGACTGGCCGGAGCCATCCTCCAGGGCTATTTCCGGAATTCTCTGGCTGACCCTTTTATTCTGGGCAGCTCTTCGGGAGCCGCTCTGGGAGCGGTCCTGGCCGGTGAGCTCGGTTGGCAGCTGATGCTCCCGGGCTTTTCCTCTTCCAGCCTGATGGCTCTTATCACCAGCCTGGCTCTGGTGACGGCGGTTTACCTGATTTCTGAACGACGTCGTTTTCGCACTTCAGAGGCACTTTTACTGACCGGCATTGCTGCCGGCGCTCTGGCCTCGGCTTTTACTTCTTTTTTGATTTTCCGGCGTCCAGATGCCTATGAACAGGCCGTTTTCTGGCTGCTGGGCAGTTTTTCTTTGGCCGGGTGGTCACAGGTCCTGGTCCTACTGCCTTATGTGCTACTGGCTCTGGCCGCGGCCTGCTTCCTGGCTCCGCAGATGAATTTGCTGGCTCTGGGTGATGAAGTAGCCGCTTCTCTCGGCTGTCCGGTAAAAATTATCAGAAGAATATTCCTTCTACTTTCCACCCTTCTGGCTTCTTTCTCCGTTTCCGTGGCCGGGATAATTGGCTTTGTCGGGCTTATCACGCCTCATACCATCAGGCTCTTAATCGGGCCTGACCACCGCCGTTTATTTTTTTACTCCGCCTGGGCGGGAGGAGTTTTCCTGCTTTACTCCGATTTTTTGGCCCGGACCATTTTTGCGCCGGCGGAAATTCCGGTGGGGGTCATCACCGCGGCCTTTGGCGCACCCTTTTTCATCTACCTCCTGAACCGGCGGGGAAGCAGAGAAGTCTGAGCCAAAAATTTTAATCATTGACAACAGCTGCCCATTTGGCTTAATTTAAATGTATCATGCTGCTAACCTTCAACCAGGTACTTTACCTTCTTTTAACCGTAGCGGCCGTAGTGGTGGCCGTGGTACTGGCGCTGTTTCTCCTCCAGCTCAAAAGGACGGCGCGGGAAGCGGAAAAATCTTTCCAGGAACTGCAAATCGTCCTTAACAAGTTCGAGCAGATTGAAGACAAGCTGGACAAGCGCCTGGAGGAAGCGGGAGAAATTGTCTCCTCTACCAAGAAAGCTGTTTCCGGGCTGGGTGAACTTTCACTCTTCTTAACCACCAACGTGGTCAGACCAGCGTCCAGGTTCTGGCCCGTGCTTTTCCCGCTTCTGCGTTTTGGTTGGCAGCTTATGAAAAAAAGAAAGGAGAAGAAAAATGTCGGATAACAAAGAATCCCGTTTTGTGGATTCCATGCTGACTTTCCTGGCGGGTGCGGCCACGGGGTTTATCCTGGGCATTCTTTTTGCCCCCGCCAGCGGTAAAGAAACCAGAAGAAAAATAAAAGAACAGGCTTTGAAGGGACAGGAACTGGCTAAAGAAGGGTACAAAAAAGTAGCCAAAGAAGCGGAAAAAGGCGTCAAAGTAGCCAAAGAAAAAGCTGAAGAAGGCCTGGAAGCCATAAAAGAATTTCTGGAAAAGAAGAAAGAAGAATACGTCCGCCGCGAGCCAGAATTTCCTGAAGACCTGGATACAGAGAAATAATTTTATTATCTGAGCTGAAAACTCTTTTAAAAATCTAAAAATATTTCCGGCTGAGAGGTCCAGGATGGGAAGGATAAGGTGTGGTTTAAACCTTGGCTATCTGTTAATTTTCTTGGCCACCTTGTTTTTGCCTGCCCTGTTATGGCCCATTGACCAGAAAACCAGCCAGGCTATTGAACAAGAAATTGAAAAAAACCGTGCTGAAATAATAAAAATCCGGCGTTTCATCCACATGAACCCGGAACTCAGCAACCGGGAATTTGAGACCGCCAAGTTAGTGGCCAGTAAACTTTCATCCCTGGGGCTGGAAGTAAAAACCGGAGTGGCCCGAACCGGAGTGGTGGGTTTGCTCCGGGGAAGCCAGCCCGGACCAACCGTGGCCATCCGGGCTGATATGGATGCCCTGCCCATCCAGGAACAGAACACTTTTCCCTACCGTTCTCTTAACCCGGGCGTGATGCATGCCTGCGGCCATGATATGCATACCTCTATTGCCCTGGGCGCGGCTATGGTTCTTTCTTCGCTCAAAGATCGTATCAAAGGAAACATTAAATTCATCTTTCAGCCAGCCGAGGAAGGACCACCACCAGAGGAAGAAGGCGGAGCTCCGCTGATGATCAAGGAAGGAGTCCTGGATAACCCGCCCGTCCGGGCCATTTTTGCTCTGCATGTCTGGCCAGACCTGGAAGTGGGGAAAATTGGTTATAACTCAGGCTATTTTTTTGCCAGTTCAGATAGCTTTACCCTAACCATCAAAGGAAAAAGCGCTCACGGAGCCAGACCCCAGGAAGGGATTGATGCCATTGTGGTGGCCGGGGAAGTCATCACCGGGCTGCAGACTTATTTCAAACGGGCTCTTGACCCCTCTGAACCGCTGGTGGTGACTATCGGCAAAATCCAGGGTGGAAACCGCTCTAACATCATTGCCGACAAAGTGGTGATGGAAGGTACGGTGAGGACCATAGATGAGCAGACGCGGAGCAAAATACCGGTCATGATGGAAAATTTTCTCAAGGGTCTAACCCAGGCTTATGGTGCCTCTTACTCGCTGTCTTACGAAAACGGCAACCCAGCTCTTTACAACCACCCAGAGTTTGTTCAGGTGGTGCTGCCAGGCCTGGCAAGCGCCGTAGGTGAGCAGAACCTGGTGCAGGTTAAACCACAGATGGTAGCTGAAGATTTCGCCTTTTTTGCCGAAAAAATTCCAGCCTTCATGTTTCTTCTCGGAGTGAAAACACCTGGTCAGCCATCAGCCCCGCTGCACAGCCCGAATTTCAACCCTGACGAAAAGGCCATTCCCGTGGGTATCCGGGCCATGTGTTATCTGGTGCTCAACGCTTTAGAACAGCAGGCTTCGCTCAAGAGCCCTGCGCCGGAAAAACCCATTAAATGATAAATGGACACGCCCTTTCTTTTCCCCGCGGTGAGTTTCCTGGCCGGGCTGGTTTTTTCTTCTGCCGCTGGTGTTTCCTTCTCCTCGGCCTGGGTGTGGCTCAGCGGCTCGGCCATTTTTTTAAGCTGGCTGGCCTACCTGTTCAAAAAAAACCGTGCTGCTCTGGCGGGCATAATACTCTCCTTCTTTCTCTGCGGTCTTGTTTTTTATAGCTATGAAAATTACCGCTACCAGACCAACCCTGTTTTTGACCTTAAAGCTGAAGAATACCTGGATTTTGAAGGCTTTTTGCTCAAAGCCCCTGAAAGATATCCTGACCACGATGTGCTCATCATCAGGTTAAGCTTGGCTGAGGTTAACGGTCAGAAAATAAACTTAAAGGCTAACCTCAGGTTGAGCGTGCCGCATTCCAGCACCTCTAACGGGCCGTTGGAGCTTTTGGCTGGAGACCGGCTCAGCTTTTCTGCTACGCTTCACAAGGAAGAAGCTTTTAAAAATTTTTTCCCGGACTTCAGCCAGAAATATCTTAAAACCCAGAAAATACATCTGAGAGCCAGCACCAAAAGTCCGCTCCTCATTAAAAAGCTCAACCAGGAAAATCATACCTGGAACGGCTTTTTCTCCAGGTGGCGGCGGAAACTGCAGCGTCAGGTGGAAGCAGATTTTCCGGGCCGCCAGAAATTCAGTCTTTCACCCGAAGGTGGCTTGCTGGAAGCCCTGCTTCTCGGTGCTGACCGAAGAGTGGACCAGCAAACCGACCGCCAATTTCAGAAGACCGGACTCTACCATTTAATAGCCATTTCTGGCGCACATGTGGCTGTTATAACTTTTTTTCTGTACTCGCTTCTGGGACTTTTCAGGTTAAGAAAAAGAACCATAAACATTATTCTGCTTTTCCTGCTGTTCTTTTACGCTTTCCTGGTGGAAGGGCAGCCTTCTGTTTTCCGGGCCGTGCTGATGACTTCTCTTTTTCTCCTCGGCAAATTGCTTGATTACGATGTAAACTTCCTCAACCTTCTTTCTCTTTCAGCCCTGTTACTCCTGTTGCTGAACCCCTTCAGTTTTGCTGACGCCGGCTTCCAGCTTACTTTTGTGGCCACTCTGAGCCTGATACTTTTCTTCCAGCCAATTTTGAAAAGACTGCCGGTTCTTCCCTTTAAAATCTCAGAAATGCTGGCTCTGTCATTGGCTGCAGTTTTAGGCACTATGCCTATCATTGTGTCTGATTTTAACCGCGTGACTTTTGCCACCCTCATTCTGACGCCTCTGGCTGCGCCGCTGGTCGGACTCATCATGGGCGCTGGCTACACCTATCTCATAGCAGGTGCCCTACTTCCGGCCGCAGGACATATCCTTTCTTTCCCCCTCGGCTGGCTGACCAGGCTTTTTGCCTGGATGACCACCTGGCTTGAGCCGTTTTCTTCTTTATCCTACAGGTTGCCAGACCCACCGCTGGCGGTACTCATCGGCTATTATGTTTTTCTGTTACTTCTTCTTTTAAAGCCGCGGTTTAAAGTCCAGCGGCCGGTAGCCGGTCTGGCTTTTATCATTTTCTTTCTCTGTCTTATCACCTACCCATTCCCACCTCATTCTGAGGCCCCGGCCGTGACCTTCCTGGATGTGGGCCAGGGAGATTCCATCATGGTGGAACTACCCGGGAAAAAACTTATGGTCATTGACGGCGGGGGGTTCATCAACAGCTCTTTTGACCCCGGCGAAGCCATTGTCTCTAAATATTTGTGGTTTAAAGGTTACAAAAAAATTGATTTCCTGGTTTCCACCCATCTTCATCCAGACCATGCTTTAGGACTGGCTTCTCTGGCGGCTAACTTCCGGGTTAAAGAATTCTGGTTTGCTGAGGAAGACCCGAAGAACCCGCTTTTTTCAGCCATTTGCCAGGCCCTGCCCAAAAGCACTCAAAAGATAAAAATCAGGCAGGGCTTCAGCCGTCTGGAAAACGAGACCCGCATTGAAGTCCTTTACCCGGATGAAAACCCCGCAGCGCCGGTCAGCAAGGGAAATGATTCCTCGGCGGTTATCAGGGTTGAATTTGCTGGCTGGAAATTTCTTTTCCCAGGAGACATCACTGCCGTTGTAGAAGAATACTTAACCAATCAGCAGCCAGCTAAGCTTCAGGCCCAGGTCCTAAAAGTGCCTCACCATGGCAGTAAAACCTCCTCCAGCCTGGGCTTTCTCCAGGCGGTAAATCCGAGAGTGGCGGTGATCACCTGCGGTCGGAACAACATCAGCGGCTTGCCGGCGGACGAGGTGGTAACCAGGCTCCGGGAAATGGGCCTCCAGGTTTACCGCACAGACGAGGACGGAGCAGTAGAAATCAAATTAGCTGGCACCCGGCTTCTTCTGCGAACAGCCAGGTCGGGTAAAGCCTCTGCCCTGGAACTGGAGTGACCGGGTGAAAAAGCCTTGGCTCCTTTTCCTGTTGAGGCTTTGCCTTCCTTGCTCCCTTTGTCTTGAGGCTCATCCTTAAAAATTGTGGTGATTTCAGCAATTTCTGGTCATGAACATCCAGACTTATTTTCGACAAAAGGAGCTCTGGTGTAGGGGGAAAAGCGGTGCTTTATAACGCCTTACCATAGTTCATTTTAAAGGTTAGAATGCAATTAGATTGTCTTTAATTTTTAAAATGGATTTATAATTTGTTTAAATTTATGAATTTTATTGATTTTTAAAGAAATACAGTTCATATAGGCCTAATAAATTACCACACTTTTCACGAAAGAGCCTTGTCTTGATTGACAGCCATCTGATAGGAGTAGTATCATAAATTAGCGAGGGAACAACATGATAAAAAAATTTTTGGCGGTTTCCCTGCTTTTCAGTTTCTGCGGTTTGACTTACGTCCTGGCCCAGGAACAGAATCTGGCTGAATTAGCACGCAAAGAGAAAGAGAGAAGAGAGGCCCTTAAATCTAAGCCCGTTAAAGTTATCACCAACAAGGACCTGGAAAATCTGCAAAAAACCCCGGCTCTTATCGTTAAGGGGCAGGAAACACCCCCAGGCCAGGAAACTCCGCCAGCTGGCCCGGCCAGCACTTCTTCCGGTCCAAAAGTGGTCCATCGGGTTACGGTGGAAAACCCTCCTGCTGGCCAGCCAACTTACTCGTCCCCGGCAGGTGTGGCCGACCAGTCTTCCTCTTCTGTGGACACGGCCAGCAGTTCACTTGAAGCCGCCTGGAAAAAAGCCCAGGAATACGTGGAGCTGCTTACCCTTAAAATGAACGCCCTTTGGCAGCAATTCTACAACACTCCAGAAATGAGCACCCGGGACGCCATCCAGCAACAAATTAGCGAAACCTACGAAAAGCTTATCAAAGCCCAGGAAGAAGAGACCCGTTTACGCGCTGAATACGAAAAGCAACTGAGCCAGAAAAAGAGTGAAGGTGCCAGCCCCATCTGGATAAAATAGGTCAGGGAAACCACGAGCGCGGTCTGATTCTTTTCCGAGCAGGCAAAAAAAAATTATTACTTTGGCCTGAGATAAATAGTAAGGATTTTTAACCCTAATCTGGTGGCCGGTTGTTTTTCACTGCCGTAAATCTCTGGCGGGAAAGTTTTATCCACCGTCAGGGTAAGTCTTATCTCCCGGTTTTCACCCAGTTCTTCTGCTTCTAATTCATAAACCCTCTGAAAAGTACCTCGCTCAAGCTGAACAGTATCGAGCAGCCTTCCTTCCAAGCTAATCAACAGAGTTTGCTGTTCACCCGCAGGAGCCAGACATTCCCCTCTTATCATCATTCTGGAAGGTTTTCCGGGGTTTTTTATGAGACAGGCGGCTTTCTCGGCAGTCCACAGCTCATACTGACCCACCCGGTCCGCCGGTCCAGGGAGACTGATTCTCTCCCATCCATCCAGGTAGAGCACATCAGGAATGTCCAGGGGATAAGGTTTCAACCTCAACGTGCGCTGATAGAGAGGAATTTTTTCACTTTTACCACTCTCGGCATAAACCCGAAACCTCACATGGACTCCGCGGTTTAGCTGCGGCTTGAACTTATCTATGAAGGCAGGTATGAACACGTATTTTTCTGATTCATAAACGTGTTCCGGCAACCAGGTTGCAGGCGAGGGCTCTACCTTAAATTCTTCCCGGAAAATCAGCCGATTTTCATAATCAGCTTCAGCTATGATTTTCCAGGCTTTCTCTGGAACCTGAAAACCAGAAGTGGTGATGAATTTGAGTTTTAATTTGGTCACCAGATAATCTGTCAGCTCGCGCTCGGAGAACTGAGCGTTGACCGCCAGACCAGGCCATTGGGCTTCCTGCCGGCAGGCCGTCAGGCTGACAAGAAAAAACCAGAAAAAGGCCCAGGCTTTTAGAAAGATTCTCAACCGGGCCTTTTTATGATTTTTATCCATCAGCTTAAGGGGACAGAAGGATTATAATCAAACTCGGACCTTCATTCAAACCAGAGTGCCGGGGATTTTTTGCCGGCCTCGTTTATTATTTACGTATTATTCAAGGCCAAATTCCGTTTTTTTCTTTTTTTTATCGTTTCTATTGACTATCTCTGATTTTATATTATCTTGATTATCTTACTCAGAAACTTTTTGGACTCTGAAAACGTTTTAAACACTAACCAGTTTGATTACAAACCGTAAACTTTAACCCGGTAAAAACAGAGCTCTTAACCCGAGACCCCGGGAAAATGAGGTTGCCACATGAAAAACAAGTTGGTATTTAAACCTGGTGCACAGTTAACTTCGCTTCTGCTTTTGAGCCTTTGGCTGCTAATTATATTTAGCCCGGCTCTGGCTGAAGCCAGCCGCCTGCCTGGGTTTGCCCGTGTAAATGACCCGGCTACCGCCCCAGAAGCTTCTGACCCCTACCCAAAGTCAGCCTGCCTGAGTTATGCCGGCCAGGAGAACCAGGAAGTTAAAAACCAGGAAGTAAAGCAAACAGAGAAAAAGGAACAGACAGAAGAAAAAGCTAAGACAGAAACGCAGGCACAAACAAACCAGGAAAATCAGGCCCTTAAGGAACAGACCAAAAAAGAAGAGCCAGAAAAGGCCGGCCAGGAAAACAAGGCGGAAGCAAAAGAAAAAAAGAAAACCATCAAAGAATTTTTGCTGCCCTGGAAAAAGACCATAGAACTAAGTTACGTGGTAACCGGCGGAAATACCATCAGCTCGTCCTTCAGCCTGGGCAACACTTTGATTCTCACTCCTAACGTCAAAGACACTTACACGGTAAAAACTTATTTTTTAAGGGCTCACTCCACTTCCATAACTAAAAAAGCGGTCGGCACGCCTGATAATTTTACAATAGAGGAAGAAAAAACCAGGCGGCTAACAGCCGAGAATTATCTGATCTCAGGACAGTATGACCACAAAGTAACTGGCCGTCTGGTAACCAACGCTGCTTTTGTCTGGGACCGGAACAAATTCTCCGGTGTTGAAGGCCGGGCCCTGTGGACGGCTGGCGCTGGCTTGAATTTAGCCAACAACGAAAGGCAGAAAATCAACACCAGCGCTGGTGTAAGCTTCACCATCAGAAAATACACCGGTCAGGACCTTAATTCTTTCCTTGGTTTTCGTTACACTTTCACTTGGGACCAGAAGCTTTTTGACAACGCCTTTTTTGGCACGGGTTTCATCTTTGACGACAACCTGGCTCATCCGAGTGACTGGCGGTATGACTGGACCAACAACCTGACTGCCCCGTTGAGCAAGTCCCTGGCGCTGAAAACCAGCCTGAAGATTACCCGCACGCACCGGCCACCTGATTTAAAGGTTCCCCTCCTTAATTATGATTATACCGAAACCGGCCAGCTTGTTAGCATTCCACGTCAGAAAGTAGACACCTTTTTCACCACGACAATTGTCTTGAGTTTTTAGGGCTGGCTGACCTGAGCCGCAGGCAAAATAAAAAAATGGCGATGAACTAAGGGGTCGCAAAAAGTTTGGCCCGGTTTTAAGGTTTGCAAAAAAAAGTTATATCCCCTATTATTAATTCAGCTTGAGTATTTATTTTTCTGGAGAGGTAATGAGCAGCAAAACAAGCAAAAAAGAAAAAGAAGAAAAGACCGGGTTTGTTCGGCCCTCGGGCCGCAGGAAGGACGAACTCCGGCCGGTAATCATAAAGCCTGATTATTTAGAATATGCTGAAGGTTCCGCTTACATAGAAATGGGCAAAACTAAAGTGGTGGCCTCCGCCACAGTGGAAGACAAAGTGCCCCAGTTTCTCAAAGGCACAGGTTCAGGCTGGATCACGGCTGAATACTCCATGCTGCCCCGCTCCACCGAAAAACGCACCCCCCGAGAGCGGACGGCGGGCAAAATCTCTGGCCGGACGCAGGAAATTCAGCGCCTTATAGGCCGGGCCCTCAGAGCCAGCACTGATCTGAGCCTGCTGGGTGAAAGGACTATCATCATTGATTGCGACGTCATCCAGGCAGACGGTGGCACCCGCACCGCCTCCGTTAACGCCGGCTGTGTGGCTCTGGCCATCTGCCTCAAAAACATGCTGGAAAAAGGTCTGATTGACACTTTCCCCCTGAAGCATCTGGTGGCTGCCGTCAGCGTTGGTATAGTGCAGCGGGAACAGCTGCTGGACCTTGATTACCTGGAAGATTCTCAGGCTGAGGTGGACATGAACGTGGTCCAGATTGATAACGGGCAGTTAGTGGAGGTCCAGGCCACCGGCGAAAAGGTAGCCTTCTCCCGCACCGAGCTGGCCCGGTTGCTTAAACTGGCTGACAAAGGCATTGAGGAAATCCTTAAAATCCAGCGCTCGGTTCTGCGCAAACTCCACCCCGTCTTCGTCGCCTTTTGATGATAATTTTTTAAGTATGCTTAAACCGGCAATAAAATCATTTATACACCAGCAGACGATTTTCTTTTAACAATTTTTTAAGAACCTCAACCACATTTCGGTCATAAAGATGCTGTTTTTCCAGTTCAATTAAGGCTTCTTCTACAGAACGAGCTGGCCGATAGGGCCGAAAAGAAATCATAGCCTCAAAAACATCAGCCACTGCTAATATCCTGGCTTCCGGAATAATTTCTTCTCCATAAAGGCTCCGGGGATAGCCTGAACCATCTAATCGTTCATGATGTTGATAAACAATCTCCGCTACAGGCCACGGTAAATCCATATCCTTTAACAAGTCATATCCAAGTTGAGCATGGTTCTTAATTATAGCCCACTCATAATCCGTCAGGCTGCCTGCTTTATTTAGAATTTCGGCTGGTACCAGTACTTTCCCAATATCATGGAGTTCAGCGGCTAACCTCAAGCCGTCGATTTTATCTGCGGGAAGTCCCATCTCCTGGGCTATATGCCTGGATATCCTGGCCACTCTCTTCTGGTGTCCGCTGGTGTATGGGTCTTTTATCTCAACTAATTTATCTAAAACATTTATCGTGGCACCAAAGGCTCCCCGAATGGCGGCCAGGGCTCTTTTAAGCTTATCTTCATTCTTCTTTCTTTCCGAAATGTCAATCATTATAGCCAGCTCGATGAAAATTCCCATGTATTCCAGCCTTTTTATCTGCATTTCAACCTCAATCAGCTGTCCCTGTTTATTGATAACGCTGAATTCTAACTTTGGCACGAATAAGGAGGCGTCGTCTCGACAACTATAAAGTTCCATAATCTTTTGTCGGTCTTTTTCCGCCAGATAATTTATAAATTTGGTCCCGATAACCTCATCAGGCTCATAACCAAATACGTTATAAACTGCCTTGTTGGCGTATTTAATCACCCCATCCGCAGTAATAAAAATTGGCGTATCCGCTTCTTTTACAATTAAATCAAAAATATCCCGATGAATCTGTAGCTTCTGGCTATATTCGAAGAGTTCTGTAATATCTCTAATATGAACAATTAATCTTGCTTCTTGTTTTTGGCTCCTGGAAAAATCAGCTTCAAAAAGTCTTTGGTTCTCAATAACTAGCCTTATTCTTTTAAGGCCTCGAGGAGAAAAATCTTCTTCTGAACTTTGCAACCAATTGAGCAACCTCTCTTTATCTTCTGGATGCACCAAATTCAAAATATATGCCCATCCTCTTTTTGATAATTCATCTGGTGGAATACCGAGCATCCCAACAACTGCCGGATTAAAATACTCAAAAGCTCCATCCCGAACGATAAAAAAGCCATTCTCGCTCTCTTCTACCAACAACTGGTACAAATCTTCTTTAAGTTTAAAAAGAATTTCTTTTGTACCGCCCGCCTCCTGTTTTTTAACAAGTTTGCTCATTCAAATATTTAATTATTAAATGAAGGTAAAAAATTAAGTATTTTTATTCTATCAGGCATTTTAAGGGCATCGTTTTTTATCTTTTGAGAAATTTTTCCAAGGCATCTGTCTTTTATGCATTTGATATTATATGCATTATATACCAGATAAATTAATTTAAATCAAGGAAAAAATTCAATTATTTAGCCATATAATAACAAAAATTGTTACTTTTCTTGTTGGGCTATTATAAAAAGGAGCCCAAAATTTTAGGCACAATTATACTTTTGATGACAAGGATCTTCAGAACAAAAAGCTTTGCATACAGCTTACTCATCTTTTAGGCAATAGCAGGCCAGAAAGCCTCCGACAATTATGACCACGGCATGGAGATATAATCAAAATAGCATAAAGCATGCGCTGCCCTCCTGACCTTTTCAACAAAAAAATCGTAAGGAGCGGGAATCAATCACCTTAATATTACAATTTCCATCAGCCCCATGACCTTCTTGCTGATTTTCAAATAAAAATAAGCTCATTCTACTAATCTGCTCAAAAAACTAAATATAGTAAAAGAATTGCTCGCTTTGACTCAGTTCTCTAACATGTCAGCCGGTAATAATACGTTCTTCTTGACTTTACCCGGGCAGAGTTTTAATATCTTTACTTGATAATTAAAGCCTTACTTCACGGGCTGTGTGAGAGCCTGAAGACAAGACCATGAGGAAAAGAGGTATTTTTCTTTTTCAGAAAGCTATTTTTTCTAATTTTTCTAAAACCGCGAATTCTGCCATTTTTTTTACCATAAAATCATAATCAGAGGGAGGGAATAATGCCTTTCACTACCTGGCTTATTATTATCGGCGCCGTCTTAGTTTTTCTGGTAATCGTCGGCCTGATCATGGCTGCTCAGTACCGCAAAGTTGGACCCAACGAAGCCTTAATCATCGCTGGCGGAAGGAAAAGGACCATCACCCTGCCTGATGGCTCAAAAATCAAAGTGGGCTACCGTTATAAACTCGGCGGCGGCACTTTTGTCTGGCCTTTTATAGAGAAAGTCTATGTTCTGCCACTGGAAGTTATCTCCATCTTCATCAAGACCCCGGAAGTTTTAACCCACGGCGGCATCCCCATCCTGGCTGAAGCTTCGGCTCAGGTTAAGGTGGACTCCACCGAAGAAGCTATCCGGCTGGCGGCTGAACAATTCCTGGGCACAGGCAAAGAAGGTATCCGGGACGTAGCCACTAACGTCCTGGAAGGTAAGGTCAGAGAAGTCATCGGCACGATGACCGTAGAAGAAATCTACCGCGGCCGGCAGGAATTTTCCCGTCGGGTGGTAGAAGCGGCCCGTGAAGACCTGGCCAGAATGGGCCTGGTCATCCTCTCCTTCTCGCTCAAAGACATCAGCGACACCCAGGGCTACATTGACGCCTTAAGCAAACCGGTTATCGCTGCGGCAAAGAGAGACGCAGCCATAGCTCAGGCTGAGACTGAAAAAGAAGCCATCATCAAATCTTCTCAGGCCAGGAAAGAAGCGGAAGTAGCCCGGCTGCAGGCCGAAGCTCAGATAGCCAAAGCGCAGTGGGAAAACGAAGCCAAAAAAGCTGAATCGCAGGTTTTTGTCAACCAGAAAAAAGCCCAGGCTGATTTTTCTTACGAACTGGAACGTAACAAGCTGGCTCAGGAAATAAAGAAGGAAGAAGCCCGGGTTAAACAAATAGAAAAAGAACACGCCATTCAGATTGAAGAACTGGAAATTAAGAGAAAAGAGAAAGAACTGGAAGCCAACGTTCTCAAGCCCGCTGATGCCCGCAAGTACCAGATTAAAGCTGAGGCGGAAGCCGAGGAAATCAGGCTGATGGCCGAAGGAAAAGGCAAGGCCGAAGCCATGAGGCTGGAAGCTGAAGCCAAAGCTGAAGAAATCAGGCTGCGCGGGCTGGCTGAAGCTGAAGCCATGATGAAAAAAGCCCAGGCCTGGGAAAGATACAACGAAGCGGCCCTGCTGGAAACCTTTATCAAAGTGCTTCCTGAACTGGCCAAAGCTATCGCTGAACCTCTGTCCAAGGTGGATAAGATTGTCATCATCGGCGGTGAGAAAGGGCTGGGCACCAGCCAGATTACTGGCCAGATAACCCAGATTATGGCCCAGATGCCGGAAGTTCTGAAGACACTGACAGGCGCGGACCTGAGCAAATTCCTGCGCGACAAACTCGGCAGCCCGGCGGAAAAAGCTCCCGAGCCGGCAGAAAAGAAAACCGAGAAGAAATAATTTCTGGATAAAGCAGGAAAACCATGGTTTCAGAAAGAGCAACTAAAATCGGCACTTCTCCCACCTTAAAAATCGCGGCCAAAGCCAAAGCCATGAAGGCTGAAGGCCTTGACGTGGTGGACCTGAGCGTGGGTGAACCTGATTTCCCGACCCCGGAAAATGTCAAGGCCGCGGGTATAAAAGCCATTGAACAAAATTTCACTAAGTACACAGAAAACGATGGCATCCCGGAACTAAAAAAGGCTGTTTGCAAGAGACTTAAAGAAGACTATGGCCTGGAATACAAGCCCAATGAAGTACTGGTTTCCAGCGGAGCCAAGAATTCTCTTTTCAACCTGGTGCAGGCCATCGTCAACGAAGGCGATGAGGTCATCATTCCGGCGCCATACTGGGTAACTTATCCGGAACAGGTTAACCTGGCCAAGGGCAAGCCGGTGATTATTGAGACGCGAGAAGAAGATGGTTTCCTTCTTACGCCCGAACAGCTGCGGGCGGCCATCACCCCTTCTACCAGGGCTCTGGTGCTCAACAACCCCAGCAACCCGACCGGGGCCGTTTACTCCAGAGAACAGTTACTGGCGCTGGCTGAGGTCATCAGAAAAGAAGACATTTACGTCATCGCCGACGAAATTTACTCCAAGCTGATTTATGACGGGTTCCAGTTTGTCAGCTTCGCCGCTCTGGGTGAAGACCTCAAGAAAAAAACTATCATCATCACCGGCGTTTCCAAAACCTATTCCATGACTGGCTGGCGCATTGGTTTTGCCGTGGGCCCGGCTGAGATTATAAGCGCCATGAGCAAGATTCAAAGCCACACCACTTCCAACGCCTGCTCCATCTCGCAAAAAGCCAGCGTGGAAGCCCTGGCCGGACCGCAGTACGAGGTAAACCGCATGGTGGCTGAGTTCCAGCGCCGGAGAAATTACGTCTTGATGCGCCTGCAGCAGATTCCCGGCATCTCCTGCTTTAAGCCGCAGGGAGCCTTCTACGTTTTCCCCAACGTCAGTTCTTACTTCGGCAAAGAGGCCGGTGGCATACAGATCAGAAATTCTTACGGACTTGCCTATTACCTGCTCAAAGAAGCCCGGGTAGCCATCGTGCCGGGTGACGCTTTTGGCGCTGACAACTACATCAGAATATCCTACGCCACTTCCATGGAAAACCTGGAAAAGGGTCTGGACCGCATCGTGGAAGCCATGTCCAGGCTCAAGACTGCCAAGAAAGTCAAGAAGATTTATCTGCAGAATTACCTGACCAGAGTGAAGAAGTCCGTGCCGGTAGAAGTGGTCACTGAGAACAGGCTGCGCGACGCCCTGGTGGCTGAGATGGAAAGCCACCTGGGTTACGAAAATTATTACGAATGGAACGCCAACATCAACGGTACGATTGTCCAGTTGCGGACCAACGTCGGCCATCTCTACGATTTCTGGGTAGAGAACTGGTTCCCGGGCCAGATTGAAGCCGGGCTGGAGCCCCATGCTGTGATTTACGCCGTGGACAACGTACCGGGAAGAGAGCCGCGGGCCTTTTACCATCCAGAAACACGCACCGGAGTGCTGGTCAACACCGACAACTACGGCGCCCTGAGAAAATTAGCCTTGGGCATGGTGCTTGATTCCCAGGAACACCTGGGTATAAACGCGGTGCGGGGCATGGCCGTGGCCCGGGATGGCAACTCTCTGGTGCTGGTGGGCCAGCCTGGAACCAGAAAAACGGACCTGTTTTTTGAACTGCTAAAACAGCCCCGGATGCAGGCTCAGACAAACGAAATTCTGTTTGTGCGCTTCTCCGGAAGCCGGGCCGTGGCGGACAGCGTGGAAAGAAAATTTTACCTCCCGACCAATACAGTAGAACTTTACGAGCGGCTGGCCAAGCTTTTTGACCACAGCAAGTGCGAGAACGTGGTGACCAAACGCGAAGATTGCACCGACCGCACCTGCCCGCTGCAGGATGAATGCCGGCTGGACAAAGGAGCACCGTACTGCTTCAGAGCCTCAGCGGAAGCTCATGCCATGCTGGACCCTAACTGGATAGCCGGACCGCAGAGCTTGGCCCGGAGAACCACGCTCAAGACCCTGGTCATCCTGAGAAATGACCAGGTTTCACCGGCGGTGGTGGAGCTGGGAAAAGATGAAGCCCTGCGCATCCTGGAGAGCGGAGAGCCCTCAGGTGCAGTTAAGGCCGTTTCCGGAAAAGCTCAGCCGTTCTTCAACCCGCACCTTCTGGTAGTGAACGAAGAAAAGCTGGCCCTGCAGAGGATGTTCTTCAGCCGGCTTTTAGACCAGGTCAAGTGCTATCTGGTGAACAGCGGTGCAGCTAAAATTGAAGACCTTCTCCGCCTCCTCTAAAATGGGGACAAAAACTATATTTCCTTTTTTCCTGAAAACCAAGCCACTGAAAATAGCGAGACAAATTATATTTCCTATTTTTATTGGCAAATTTCGTAAAACTTCGGTAAAAATAAAAACTGCTCACTTCCGGACAGGAATATTAATTAGTTTTGCTGGCCGGTCTGCCTTTTTCCCGATGGACAAATGACAGGTAACAGGTAAAACGCAGGGCCCTTTCTAATCTTGCTTTTTCAAAGTCCACCACGGGTTGGTTTAACTCTATTGGTTTATCTTTATTTGAATGGTTATAAGAGGGCCCACCAGCTAACCAGCTTGTTTTCTTTCTTTTTCCCCCTTAAGACAGGTCCGGTTATTTTCGAATATCAATTGACCTCAGTGGCCTTGATACCTAAATCGGTGCTAACCTGACCACCGGCATAAAACTGGTCTCCACCTTCATATTTCCTTTTTTTAAAAAACCAAAAGCAGAGTGTCCTTCCTGTCCGATAATTTATTAAAAAGAGTTTCTTACACCGCCGCGCCTTCTACCGCTTCAATTTAATTTTGTTGCTTGAACGTTTAACTCAATAAATAGACCAGCGCCGGGTGATAAAGCCGTTGCGAATTTCTTTCCAGCTGCCCAGCACCTCGTCAGCTATCCTGTTTATTTCCTGGCGGACGCGTGAAACCTCAACTCCCCAGAGTTCCACGTTCACGGCCTGCGGTTCGGTAATGGGCTCGTTGATTGAGCTTACCATGTAAACATAGGTTTGCTTAACTTCAGGAAAAGTCTGCACAATGCGCTCCGCCATCAACTGGCTCATGATGCTGTAAATTTTGCCCACGTGACTGACCGGGTTCTTACCAGCCACTGCTTCCAGACTCATGGGGCGGTAGGGCGTAATCAAACCGTTGGCTCTGTTACCACGGCCGACCTGGCCGTCGTCCCCGGCTTCAGCACTCGTTCCGGTAACCGTCAGGTAGGCTGAATTTTCCGTGTCTGCATGGTTTAAAACCACCCGCACCCGGCGTCTCGTATAGCGGGGAACAAATTCTTCCAGCAGGAAGCGCCCAATTTCCCTCTTCATCTCTTCATACTGCTCGCGGCCCCGTACTTCCTTATCCACAAAAGCCGCAGCTATGGTCAAGGTGATTTCGTCATACTTTCTTACACCCATCACTTTGATATCTTCACCGAGGGCCGGGAATTTCTGCTTGCCTTCCGGACTGTTCAGGAATTTTTCTGTCTCCATAACCAGTTTTTCCAGGTCGCTGAGCGGAGCATAGCCCACAGCCAATGAAGTATCGTTAGCCCGTGGTGGTTGCTCATTATCAGCAAAGATACTGACCAGGTCATCGCTGCCTGGCCGGATAAGGAGAGAAACATCAAGATGTTCTTCCCTGAAATTGCGCACCTGGCTCCTCAGCCAGTCTTTAATTCTTTTTTCCAGCTGGCTGCGGTCAAAAAGGTCCTGGCCGTCTATTTTTTCAGCCGCCCGACCGACAATGTAAACCTTGATGGGCTCGAGCACGCGGCCACCACCATACTCGGCTTTGGAGCTCCCGCCGACCAGCACTGCTTTGTCCACGTTATGGTGAAGAATGTAGCCGGTTTTTTGCCGATAAATTTCTGACAGGGCAATAGAAAGCTCTTCCGCCGCCCCATCGCACAGTGAATCCGGATGCCCCTGACCCTTCCTTTCCACTATCTCTACCGGCATCTCATCGGCCAGAAAATCCCGCCCTTCCCTCGCTTCGAAATAATACCTGGACATAGTAACCTCCATTACAGCAATAAAATTTCTGGAACGGTTACCAGGCGGGGATGATTTCGGGTGGAAGTTATAAACTTTCTCAGTGGAACATCTCCCACCGCGGTCTCCGCTCCAATTTTCTGGCGAGGCGCCTCTCTTCTACTCGAGAGGAGCGGGACCTGGTGGCGATGCTCGCTTTCGCCCCACTCCCCTCATCTTTCGTTCCAGCCGCAGCTGGAACTCAACGCTTTTGGCACCTTACTCCCGAAGGAGCAGGTTGCCGGGCTTCATCGGGCGCGTCAACCCTCTGCCTCTCTGGATGAGAGGATGAGAACGCCAGCGCCACTTTAATTATAGAACAACAATTAAATTTCAACAATATTTTCGCCAAAATTTTTTTATTTTTTAGGCTCATCAGGCTATATTGTGGGTAAAAATCAGAGATTCCTTCTTCCTTAAACCTAAGTTGAATCTTGGCCAACTCATCGGAAATGAAGCCAATTGAATAAATATCAACAAAATACAGAACCTTCCTCTCCGACCATCTTTTAAAACCCTCATCGTTGAGTCTATTATTGGCTCCTTGAGAGTTATGATTCTCCGAGTTTACCCTTTTAAAAGTCAGAAGGACCATTTTTTAATTTTTCCTCTCTCATTTTACAGGCCCGGGTAAATAGGTAATCTCTTATCAAGACCTGAAACTAACCTGGCTTTAATAATCCCAAACCATTCGCTCCACAAAATTCTGGCTGGCTAAAAAACACCGGTTCCTTGCTTTTCTAAGCTAAAAAAAGCCAGAAACACACCGTTTTCCGAATCAGGCCAAAAGATATTGACTTTTAAGCCGGAGCCGGATAACATATCAGTGTTACGAATAAATTAATCGTAATACTGAAAGGAGCTGACATGAGGCAGGCGGAGAAACTCTTGTCTATTCTGTTTGTTTCGGGCTTAATCTTTCTGCTGATTATCCAGGCTGCACTGGCTTCCCCATCTTCTCCACAAAAAGGCCAGCAGGTCGCTCCCTTCCAAAGCAAAGAATTTATGGCTCAAGTCAAGTCAAAAGCCGCTCACTCAAACACCGGATGTTCAGCTGGCACCCCAACTGATGATTCAACCTCCGGCGTCCCGGCATCTGAAGCTGAAAGCTTAGAAACATCCTCCGGTACCACAATTATTCCAGCTCAAACTCAAGCCAACGATATTCAGGCCTCCTCCCCATCTGAAAAAAAACAGAAAAAAACCACTTCCGACAAACCTAACAAAAAAGAAAAAGCTTCTGCCAGCGCAGAAGAAGAAATAGCACGTTCTCCTCAGTTTCGCCCCCACGAAGAAATCATAGTTACGGCCACTATGTCTCCGCTCCAAGTTAAAAACAGTACCGTTTCTACTTCGGTAGTTACGCCAGAGAAACTGACCGCTACCAACGTTTCCAACGCCCTGAACGCTCTGCTTTATGAGCCGGGCATTTTTATCATGCGAACGGGTGACTTTGGACGCTCGGACGTGGAAATACGTGGCTTGGGCCAGCGCGGTCAGAGAATAGGCGTCATGGTGGATGGCCGGCCGGAGAAAATGGGCATTTTTGGCTGCGTCGTTACCCAGACTTTTCCTTTTGATAACGTTGACCGTCTGGAAGTGGTGCGTGGACCCAACTCGGTGTTTTATGGCTCCGATGCCCTGGGCGGAGTGGTCAACATCATTACCCACACACCTGGCCGCGGCCTGGAGAACGAAATCGTAAGCTCCTACGGCTCCTTTAACACCAGGCAGATTAACCTGCGCCATGGAGCCGGCTTGAAAAAGTTCAAGTACTACCTGACTTTTGACCACAGTCAGAGCGATGGCCATTTAACCAACTCCGCCTACCGGGGAGATAGCTTTACCGGCAAGACCATTTACCAATTTTCCGAAAAATGGGCTCTGACCCTCAGCGGCAAGTACTACAATGGCCTAAAACACGAGCCAACCATACTTTTCCCTAACCCGCCAGCCGAAAATTGGTTTGATTACAAACGCGGGGCCGCTGACCTGACCCTGACTCGCCACTCCGACCTGTCCGACCTGAGCTTCAAATTTTATACAGATTTCGGGCGCCACCGTTTTTCCGACGGCTGGAACTCCCGCGACCATGTCTATGGCAGCATCCTGAAATATACTTTTTCGGGCTGGAAAAATAACCAGCTCACGGTAGGCACTGATTACCGCTACCTTGATGGGGAAAGCTTCAACTTCCCGGTTGGCTCCTGGCACCGGAGCGAAGGCGGATTTTTCCTTTACGACCAATTTACTTTCAAGCAAAAGCTCATCCTGACCGGCGGGGCGCGCTTGAACATAGATTCCGTCTACGGCACAGTCTTTGCTCCAAGTGCTGGCCTGGTTTTCTTCCTCACGGAGAACACTTCCCTGAGAGCTCTGGCCAGTAAGGGTTTCCGCTCACCTCAACTTAACGAGCTTTATCTTTTCCCCTCTTCCAACCCGGACCTCAAGGCAGAAACCCTCTGGAATTACGAAGTGGGCCTAAACCAGCATTTTCTCCAGCGCTTTGATTTCGGGCTGACCCTGTTTACCATGAGGGGAGAAAATTTCATAGAGCTTCGGCCGAACCCCACTCCCCCGCCGATGTACCGTCTGACCAACATCGGCACCTACCGGGCTAAAGGAATGGAAGCCACGTTGAGCGGTCAGCTAACTGACTGCCTGAAACTGATGGCCGCCGGGACTTACCTGGACCCTGGAGCCAACACTCAGGGCAAAGCCGGGCAGAAGTATGATTTAATTATGATTTTTTCCAGGGGGAAATTATTCCAGGCCGCATCTGCCCAGTATGTTACTGATTATTACGCCGGCAACAATAAAACCCAGAAGCTCCCTTCCTTTTTCCTGCTGAATTATAAAATAGAATGGAACTTTACTCGCTACCTGTCGGCTTTCCTGGACCTGGACAACCTGTTGAACACAAAATATCAAATTTACGTCAACCTGAGTGAGGCGGCCGGCCCTTACCCGATGCCTGGACGGGCAGTTTATGTTGGGTTGAAAATAAAACCGTGATTAAAAAAATCTAGTCAAACGGCAGAAATGACTAGAACAAATTTTCTAGCTACCAAGAGGCCAGCCAATGAACCCTAAGAGGCACTTTGAATTACTTCTCGGAGGTCTATTTTTAGCTCTAGCCCTCGGCCTGCCCCCGGCCTTCCACCTGGTTGGCCTGGGCAGCGCTTTTCTGCCGATGTTTTACCCGGTGCTTTTGGCCGGTTTCCTGTTACATTTTCGCGTGTCCGTGCCGGTAGCTCTACTGGCTCCGCTGGTTTCGGCAGCCTTAACCGGCATGCCGCCGTTTTACCCGCCGATTGCTTTCATCATGATGGCCGAAGGTCTGGCCCTGACTTTGTTGCCCTATTTCCTCTACCAGAAATGGCATCTTCATCTTTATATCGCGCTAACCATCACTATGCTGGCGGAAAGGCTGGTTCTTTTGCTGGCCACCTGGATTATGGCTGACTGGCTTAAGCTACCTGGAGTGGTCCTGGGGCCAGCCAGCTGGCTAAAAGGCCTGCCTGGGCTTATTATTATTTTTCTTTTCGTGCCACCGCTTGTAACTGGCCTGAAGAAAAAAATCAAGCAAATGCCATTCTGGCAGGAGGAAAGCTCGGTCGAAAACTGAATCCTGAATAACAGGAGTTAAATTAAATGAGCACAGATGAGCTACTTACTTCACACAGCCGGTTAAATAACGCTGGAACATCTGTCACTTCAAACGATGGTCCAAGCCATAAACCAGGTCTGACTATCTACGAGTCAGGTGCCGGTACAGAAGATCTCAGAAAAGAAGTTTTAAGCCGGCAACTTTTCTTTGACCGGGTGGCTGAAGCCTGGGAAGAAGAGCACAGAACGAGCGTGCCCGACTCTAAAATGGTCCGCCTTCTGGAAAGGCTGGAACTGAAACCTGGCCAGGTGGTGCTTGATGCCGGGTGCGGTACGGGCCGCTTGGTACCCTTTATTCTCGGGAAAATTGGTCCTGAAGGAAAGCTGATGGCCGTGGACGTCTCGGCTAACATGCTTAAAATCGCCAGGCAGAAATTTAATTTCCACAACCTGGTCTTCATCCAGGCTGATGTTTGCGAACTTGATGCTGTAGAACTTTTTGACCGGGTTATCTGCCTGTGCCTTTTCCCTCATCTTCCGGATAAAGAACGCGGTTTGCGTGCTTTTAAAAAATACTTAAAACCAGACGGGCAGCTCATCATCGCCCATACGGCCAGCCGCCAAGAGGTTAACAGCTATCATGCCCAGCTTCCTGAGCCAATTTGCTACGACCAGCTTCCAGAAAAAAAGCAAATGATAAATCTTCTGCACAGAACCGGGTTTAAACTGCTGGAGCTTGAAGAAAGCGACGTGTATTTCCTGCGGGCTAGTCCAGCCTGAGTTCCCGCTTTCCGAGGGGCTGTGAGCCAGAGCAGATTTAAAGGAGCCCGACCGGAAAGAAATTTAACGAAAATGAGGCTTGATGTTCTTTCTACTTTTCATCTGGTTTTAATCTGGCTAAATTGCTGGTAAAACTTTTCAGACGTCCTGGTTAATTTTTTGATTTTCAGGTTAACTGTTTCAGGAAAATAAATTACGCTGATGGAAAAAATCAAGCTCACCGCTTGGAAAAATAATTTTCACAAACAGCAGAATAAATGCTATTTTAAAACCTGACAACAACCCTGGATAATTTTAGAAGAAGGCATTCAGATGAAAATCTCCGCTGGCCGGGCCAGCCTCAGGCTTGACCCAAGAACCGGGCTGCTGTGTTTTCTGGCAGTGCTGGCTTTTGTAGTGGCGCTTCCAGCAGAAGCTCCTCTCTGGAAAAATGCGGGGCTTCTTTTTCTGCTGCTTGCCGCCGGGCTCGGCTTTGCCCCTCAGTTGAGGAAACTCCTTAATTGGCTAAAAAAAATGGTATTAATTCTCATCCCCTTTATCGTTTTTCTTCTGGTAGTAACCTTATTACTTTCAAAAGAGCCGGCCAAGAAAGTTTTTTTCTACATTGCTCAAGTGGGCTTACGCAGTCTGGTGGTGGTGGCCGCGGACCTGGTCTTTATTTTAAGTCAGAGAACCGAAGACCTGCTGGCCGCCATGAGCCAGGCAAAAGTGCCGGCTGTCGTCATTCAGCTTCTAAATTCCGGCCTTCGCTACTCACATATTTTTACCAGAGAAGCAGTCAGCTCCTTCAGGGCAAAACTGGCGCGGGACAAATGTCGCCAGCCATTTTTAAAAAGGTTAAAAATTACCGACTTAATCATAGAAAAAATTTTCTGGCGAGCGATAGACCGCAGCCAGCGGATATATGCGGCCATGCTTTCCCGGGGTTATGACGGCAATTTGTATTTTCATCGGCCATTCAGGCTGCGGGTCCTAGATGTAGTAGCGCTGACCAGTTTTCTGGCCCTGCTTTTAGCCCTGGCCTGGATATGAGGAGAAAAAAGGAGGAAGCCATTGCCTGGCACAGAAATCATTGAAGTCAATAACCTGAGCTATCGCTTTCCGGATGGAACGCTAGCGCTTCGTCAGGTTTCCCTGGTAGTCAGGGAAAAAGAACGGGTGGCTATCATGGGGCCAAATGGTGCCGGGAAATCCACATTGCTTCTCCTGCTGGATGGTCTGCTGGTGGGAGAAGGTCAGATAAAAATCCTGGGCACAGAAGTCAGGCGCCGGAATTTAAAGTTCATCAGGTCAAAAGTTGGCCTGGTTTTTCAGAATCCTGACGACCAGCTTTTTATGCCTTCTGTGCTGGATGATGTGATTTATGGTCTGTGCGCAAGGAAAAAATCCCTTGACCCGGAGGCCATAAAAAAAGCTGAGGCAATTCTGCGCCAGCTAAAAGCTGAGACCCTGGTCAACAGGTCAACTATGAGCCTCAGCTTGGGAGAAAAGAAAAAAGTTGCCCTGGCCGGAGTCCTGATCATGGAACCCGATGTGCTTCTTCTGGATGAGCCGACTTCCGGACTGGACCCGGCCGCCAGGCGCTGGCTGATAAGTTATCTTTCCGGTCTAAACCGGACGATGATTTTTGCCACCCACAACCTGGAGCTGGCCGGCAGACTGGCCCATCGGATAATTCTCCTTAATGCTGGCCGGGTGGTGGCTGACGGCCCGGCCGCGGAGATTCTCAATAACGAAAAACTTCTTCTGGATAACGGGCTTTAAAAAAGTGGGTCATACGGCTATATTGTAGATAAAAATTAGAGATTACTGCTTCCTTAAACCCAAGTTGAATCTTGGCTAACTCATTGATAATTAAGCCAATTGAGGAAATATCAACAAAATACAGAACGTTCTTCTCCGACCAACTTTTAAAACCCTTATCGCTGAGCCTTCTATTCGCTCATTGAAAATTATGATTTTCCGAGTTTACCCATTTAAAAGTCAGAAGGACCAAAAAAGTAAAGTTTAAAAAGAAAAAGGCTCTTCTGGGCTTTTATTAATGGGTAAGAAGGTGCGGCAAAAATAACTCCGGCGGGCAGTGAGATGGGAGCAGAAGAGAGGAAAGCGTCGGGTGGCGAAAAAGTTGGGCAAGCATTGATGAGAATAGTTTGGCTAAAGGACTCAACTATTTGAAGCTGGTTTATGACCTGGGAAAGGCCAATGTAGAGTATAGTGTAGAGCATATAGATGTAGAGTATATAGCCGACGACCGTCGGAGGAAGTCTGGACGGCGGGTTTTTTAGCCTGTTTGGTCAGGCTCAGAGAGAGGAGATGGAAGTTATCGCCACTGAAACAGGGGATTCCTGTCTGGCTTTGATTCGGGCTTAGCTTCAAACTCACTGGCCATCAATCAGGACCCGCTTAAGGCGCGTGCGATAATCAAGCGGGTTGCCGCTGAAGATAACCAGGTCTGCCTCCTTGCCTGGTTCAAGGCTGCCAATCCTGTCGGCCACACCGAAAACCTCGGCCGCGTTGATGGTGATAGCTTTGAGGGCTTCATCTTCCGGAAGACCACCCCTCACCGCCAGAGCAGCCACGAGCGGCAACTCTTCCAGCGCGCCCAGCCCGTACTGAACTTCGCTCTGCAGGATAATTTTTACTCCCGCCCGGTGCAACTTAGCTGCGTTGCTCAGGTCCAGTTTTTCTGTTTCGGTTCTTTTCGGGCCTATGCCCATCGGGCCAACAACGACCGGTATTTTTCTCCTGGCAATTTCTTCTGCCAGAAGATAACCTTCTGCACAACCAATAAACACAGCCTTAAGCTTAAACTCATCCACCAGGCGCAGTGCCCCGCTTATGTCATCAACTCTGTAGCACTCCATAAGCGCCGGCAGCTCTCCTCTGACCACCCTGGCCAGCGCCTCCAGCCTGAGGTCTCTTTTTGGTTCACTGCTCTCGCTGGCTGCTTTTCCAGCTTTTTTAGCCTCAGTTGCTTTCTTCTGGTAAGCGTCCCATTTTTCAGCATATTCTCTGGCTTCCAGTAGGGCCTGCCTGATAACATAAACATTGCCCATGCGCGTGGAGGGCAAGCGTCCTTTTCCTCCGAAGGCTTCTTTGGGACCTTCGCCGATGGAAAACTTTACTCCAGCCGGCGCTTTTAAAATCATCTGTTCCACTGTTTTGCCTCTAAGTTTGACCACGGCCGCCTGTCCGCCGATAACCGACCTCCTTCCCGGACACACCACAGCAGAGGTGATGCCAGCTGCTCTAACCTGGGCGATTCTTTTATCAAACGGGTTTAGCCCATCAATCACCTGAAGCTGCGCTACGTTGGGCTCAGACAGTTCCTCGTTCTCGCTGCGGCCAGTTTCATCTGTAAGACCGAGGCTGGAATGTGCATCAATCAAACCTGGTAAAACCCAGCCGCCGGGTTCTTCTATGACCTCTGCCCCGGCCGGCACCGTCAAACTTTTTCCCACAGCCTTGATTTTCCCATCCTCAATGATGACCATCCCATTCTCCAGGGCCGGGCCAGCCATGGTCAGGATGCGGCTGGCTTTTACAACCAAGGTTCTGGTCGCCGGCGTGGCCACCACCGCGCTTGAACCATCAGACTCGCCCCATAAAAACGTAGAAGAAAGTAAAAGTCCCGGACAACAAAAAGCTGAAAACTCCGGCATAAAAGCCGCAGGAGAAGGAACAGAACCAAAACCAGAACCAGAAGAAATTTTTGAAGGAAAAGCAGCGTCACGAGTCAATGAAGGAAAGCAAAGATAGTTCTTTTCGGCCGCCCCCAAGAGCGACGCCGTCACTAAAATAACTAATAAAGCCAGACCAAGGCTGATTAATTTGTTTTTCTGGTATCTTTTTATCATCGCCATTTTTCCCCTTTCTGAGTTTATTCTCATCTATTTTCCCTTAATTTTAATTTCATCTATGCTCACCCTTTTATATCGCCCGTTCACTTTCATCCAAAGCTTATCCCGATCAATCATCCTGACCCTTCAATTTGAAGTTTTATCCAGCTTTGGATTCCGGTAAACCTCACGGCCATCAATGAACACTCTGAGCGCCTCCTGCCGCACATCAAACAGGTCTCCACTCCAGACGACCAGGTCGGCATCTTTTCCCTTCTCCAGACTTCCTATCCGCGCTTCCAGTCCCATCAACTTGGCCGGGTTGATGGTTATGGCCCGCAGTGCCTGTTCCGGGTCCATCCCGTACTTCACAGCGATGGCCGCCTGCGTCCTCAAAAAAGGCTGCTGTACCACATCGGCATCGGTCATAATGCAGACAAAAACGCCTTTCTTAACCAGATAATCCGCCAGGTTAATGAGCTGGTTATTATCGTCATAGACAATCATCCTTGGTCCGACCACCACGGCCACGTCATCCCTGGCCAGTTCGTCTGCTACTTTGTAAGCTTCCTCAGCGTGAGCCAGCGATAATTTTTTAAATTTAAATTCCCGGTGGAGGCGCACAGCAGTCATAATATCATCTGCGGGCCCCACGTGAATGTGCACCGGAATCTTTTGTTCCAGCACCAGGAGCATGGCTTCCTTCTTCAGGTCGCGAGCCGGCGGCTGAGCCTCCGGGTTTTTCTGCTTCTCCCGTTCGTAAGCAGCAAGTGCCTTCTTGTATTCCATGGCTTCTAACATGGCCTGCCTCACAAGATAAGCCGTGCCCATCTTGGTCATGGGCATCTGGCCCTTCTGGGCATAAGCTCCTTTGTATCCGAGGGCCATTTTCATGTCAGCCGGGAAAAGAATACACATCTCATCAACCGTTCCGCCGCGGAGCTTAAGCACTGCCGATTGCCCGCCGATGACATTGCCCGAACCAGGCCTGACTACTGCCGTGGTCACGCCTTCAGCCACGGCGTTCAAAAACTGGTTGCGGTCCGGTCCCACGCCTTCCGGGTGAATAGAATCTATTATCCGCAGCTGAGGGGTTACCGGGTCTGTCATTTCATTATCTTCTGTTACACCGCCGCTGGGGCCAAGGCCGAGGTGAGAATGAGCATCAATGAGGCCGGGCGTAATTAAGCATCCGGAGACATCAAGCACCCGGGCTCCGGCTGGAATTTCTACCCTTTCGCCAACCTCAGCAATGCGGCCGTTTTTGATGACGATAACACCCCGGTCAAAGTTCCGGCCTGAAGCGGTCAGAATTCGCGCTCCGCTGAGTACGACGATTTCATCGGCAGCGCCAGCGGAATGAGCAGCCGAAAGAGAAAGCTCTGGCAGAAAAAGTAAAACAATAAGCCCAAAAAGAAAAATTTGTAGCTTTTGCCAACTCTTTTCGGGTTTTCCCTTTTGCACCATTGCCTACGCTCCTTTATTTTAATTTTTGCCTTGTTGTTTTCTGGCCTCTCTGATTTTTGGCCTTTGTTCCTGTTTCATGCTGTTTGCCTTTTCTGGCTGATTTCAGTTTAATTGATAGGCTGTTTGATTTAAATTTTTAAAGCTAACCCTGAGACGCATCCTTTAAATCTAATCACAATCTATAATTACCATTAGGCTCAGTTTACTGAAAGCAATTTCAAGGCTTATTATGCCCTAATTTTCTGCCGCTGGCATCAATTTAATTTACAGACTGTCAGAACGTATCGCTGAAAAAAATTCAGGCCAAGCTATGGGGGTTAATGATTGCAGAATCGCCGGACGTCATTCCTGGTCCTTTAATTTATTCATTTAATTTATGACTCATTTCCCGGACTTTATGGCTGAATAAACCTGGTCAAGCAAAGCGGGAATGTCGTCTGTGGTTTTGCCTGCTACTTCAATCGGCTTATGGAAAATAACTTTTATCAAACCCGAGCGCGGGAAAAGACGGCCCTTGGGCATCAATTCAAAGGTGCCTTTTATGGTAACGGGAACAATCGGAGCACCGGCCGCCAGAGCCAGGAAAAATCCACCGCGTTTGAAGGGCTGAAGCTCGCCCGTTCGGCTGCGGGTACCCTCAGGAAAAATCAGGAAAGAGTAGCCGCGTTCCTTCATGAGCCGGGCTGCTTCGTCAATGCTGCGCTTGCCGCCGCTGGCTCTCTTGCGGTCAACCGGGATGAAGCCAACAAAGCGCATACCCGGGCCGACTACAGGAATGCGGAAGATACTTTTCTTAAGTATCACCCGCACAAGCTGGGGTATGACATAAAAAAGAAGCGGGCCATCGAGAAAGCTCAGGTGGTTGGCCATGAAGACGTAGCTTTGGTGCGGGTCTACATTTTCCAGCCCCTGCACTTCGACCTTAAGGGCCAGAATCCGGCGGCTGACGCCCATGGCCCATTTGGCCACTCTAAGAAGCGGGTCCCGAATGCCGAGCGGCCAGCACACCAGAAGCACCGGCGTCAGGAGCACCACCAGCACCACATAAAAAATCAGGAGAATTATCGTTCGTATTACCGCCATCGCCCCCAAATTTTACCATAACCAGTTAAAAATATTTATTAAAGGCTATAATATTTTGGCCTCTACCA
>Ga0272448_1000085_pt1 | contig 128903 bp, 109 predicted proteins | sample YNPCB0191_FD_202220 | JGI IMG/M metagenome (GOLD analysis project Ga0272448, IMG submission 202220) | Hot spring sediment microbial communities from Yellowstone National Park, WY, United States - YNP-CB-019-1 | ecosystem: Environmental > Aquatic > Thermal springs > Hot (42-90C) > Sediment... | reverse complement strand
AGATTCTCGTGAACAATTTGTTGTATGATTTCTCTCAGGTGGGCATACCGACAGATCGCGTGGATGAGGAGCTGCTGCGCAAGCCCCGGCGATGGAACATAGCAAGTATCAAGCGCTTCATGATCTTCATCGGACCGATCAGTTCCATTTTCGACTACGCTACGTATGCCTTGATGCTTTGGGTTTTCGACTGCTGGAACTTCACTGCGCCGGGAACCTCGGAGAGCATGAAAACATACTATGTGAGGCTGTTCCACACCGGCTGGTTTGTCGAATCGCTGCTGACGCAGACACTGATCGTGCATATTATCCGTACCCGCCGCATCCCATTCCTTCAGAGCCAACCAAGCGCGGCGCTTGTGTTGACGACGCTGTTGGCCATCAGTGCCGCAATATGGCTGCCGTTCTCTCCCTTCGCCGATTACCTCGGTTTCGTGCCCTTGCCAAGGGCCTATTGGATGTGGCTGGCAGCATTCGTGCTTGCCTATGGCGTGCTGACACACACCGTCAAGACGTGGTTCCATAAGAGATATGGAGTTGATTGAGCATGAAAGCGGTCTTGGAAGCGCTTGAAGAAGGACGGCTCATTGAGTTGCCGGAGAACGACAAACAAAAGGCGCTGACCCTTTTGGCAAGCGTCATTGAGGCGGTGCCGTCGGTCCGTTCCGACGCGCGGATTGTGGAGGCCGTTCTGACGCGAGAGGCTCAGGCCAACACGTACTTGAGCGACGGTTGGGCCGTCCCGCATGCCCGAACAGCCGATGATGGGGAAATGCTTTGCGCTATCGGATGGAGTCCGGCAGGGATTGCCTACGGCAATCCCGACGGTACGCCGGTTCGGATGCTCCTTCTTTACTACGTGCCTGAGGCTCATCGCGCGCTGTACCTGAAGGAAATATCGTCGTTGGCGCGGTTGCTGAAGGACACGGCATCCATTCGGAATGTGACCAAGGCCAGCAGCTTGAACGACGTGCGCCTTCGCCTCCTGGATATCGTTACGGCCGCCCTGGGGGCCGGTCAGGCCGAGGCGCGCGCGCGCATGATCCAGCTGGAATCCCGCGTCAGCCTGGCGGCGGAAACCGCCGCCAATCTCGACCTGCCTCTCATTGTGCCAGCGTGGATCATCCACACGTCTGATGGTCGCGTGATGGCGCTCGCGCGCGATGAGAATGTGGTTCGGACGCTGGAATCCCAAGCCGGTCTTGGTGTGCAGCTGGAGAAACAACCGGTCGTATCCGTCAGCGGATACACGATCCACGTTCGCCAGAGTTCCACTTACGGTCTGGGCCGCAGCATGTTCGATTGCCTCGTTGTGATGTCCAAGCCATCCGGAAAGAACGGCACGTGAACGGGGCAGGGCCATGCCGGCTTGGTGAACGCGTTGGGCGACGGGTGGGTTGTCCTCTGTGATGAGATGGGCCGGCGCGTGGCGGAGGTCGCCTTCTTCGCGGCGTTGAGGGCTTCGTTCACCATGCGAGACTCACTCAGATTTCCAAATCTTCCCGCCAGAGGGCGCAAGCTGCTTTCTCTCCCACGAGGTGGACTATGGCGCGCAGGTAAGCCTCCTTCTCGTCCTCGTTCTGAAGCCAGCGCCGAATGCCGTCATGTTTCATGGCGTAGTTCTGCATGTCCTCGGCGGCCTCTTCAAAGCGTGTGGATGCATGTTGCAGAATCTGCCGAACCAGGTCGTTGCGCTGGACATCGCCCACCAGCCGGGCCAGATGGCGGATACAGACGCCCTGAGAATCACGATAAATCCGAAGGCCTCCGGGGGTCGCGAGAAACGCAGCCAGCGCATGAACGGCGTCCGTGTCAACCATCCGGAGGCTACGGCAAACCGCGCGTCTTTCTCGGCGGGGCGCAAGGTTGGAGAGATTGCCGGCGGCGGCATCCGGCGCAGCGGCAGCGACTCCTGAAGGTGCGTGAGGTCCTCGGCGACTACCCGGGGCCGTTCGACGTCGCGAAGATGGACATCGCCTGAAGGCGAAACGACCCACCATGGCCGCGGGGAGAAGCGCGGCACAGGACGACCCGAAATTGACCCATTGATAGGGCGGGAGTATAATCCGGTTCGAACGGTTGCCGGGTCGGGGCGTAGCGCAGTTTGGATAGCGCGCCAGACTGGGGGTCTGGAGGTCGGCGGTTCAAGTCCGCCCGCCCCGACCAGCCTTCGCCGAGTCCCCTGCGCGCCAAAGCGCCTTGGCGACGGTGTGGCAGCAGCCGGCGTGGTGGTGTAGCCTCCTGGGCATGGCTTCTGCCCCTTTTCTCCATGCGAGTGGCCGATAACTCCTTGATTGCCAGAGACCGAAGGTGCAAAGAAAGGGCATGAGTGTCTCTGCCAACGGTTCAAAGGGTCGCCACTCGCGGCGAACATTCGAACAGATACCCTTGGGCTGGCTCGGGCTGTCCGCGGGACTTGATTTGCCGCACCGGCAGGAGTTCGAGGAGAGCCGTATGCGCCGGCAGGCAGTGACCACGGCCAGCGCGGAGGGGGCCCGTGTGAACGATGCCCGTCATGCTCGCCAAGACGGCAACGATCTCCTTGCCGCATCCCGGAATTTTTCAGATTCACGGCCTTCCGATCCCTGGGTCCTGGCTCCTTTCGGCACGATGCCGCCTGTCTCCCCCCGATGCAGGCCGCGAGGCTTCCGAAATCACCGCCATATGGGCGATGAGATTATCAACAAGGGGATCGAGATACTCTGCAAGCCCCCGAGGCGGATCGCCATACCTCTTCAGGTACCTGCTCTTCATCTCGACCAGAACCTCCCAGAAGGCTGAACTGCTTGCCCAGATCTTTGCGCCCAGGTCTTGGGTCTGTTCTTCCAGGCCCAGCGATTCTTTTATTTGCCGGATGATCTTGCGCATCTGCGCGATCTCGGCACGCACTGTCCTCCGCTGATCCTCGGAAAGCGTGTTCCGCTCGCTGTACATGACGGCGTGACATTCGTGCCCGCGCGCGATCTGTTCGAATCCACAGAGCATCTCGTCCAACAGGGCGAGGGTCGTGACGATAGCCCGCTTGTGGTTCTCACCAACACATCTGAATTGACCGCTCACCATTTCGAACCCCATCCTCACCGGAAAGTGCTGGGCCTGTACCGCCCCCCTCGCACGATCATACCCGGGACGGGCCGTCAGTAGCGAGAGCCTGCCCGCGACTTCGTCAGGGCCATGAGAAGCGTACCAGCAGCGGCGACGACAATGGAGTAAGCAAATCCCCAGGCTGCCCCGAGGCTCGTCCAGAGGACGCCCACAATGAGGCTGGAGGCAAAATCGCCGACACCGTTGACGACCCCGAGGACGCCGTAGGCCGTGCCAGCCACGGACTCATCCACATAGTCGCGCACCGCCACGCCTTCCATCGTATCTTCCCATGCGATGAAGACGCCGGACAAACCGAAACAGCCGACAAACCACCAGACCGATGGCAAGGCGATGGCGAAGCCGATAAAGGTTGCCACCGCCACGGTATATCCAGCCGCCAGATAGCGAGTATGCTGGAAGTGAAATCGGTCGCTCAGCGCGCCGATGGGATAAGATGCCAGTGCATACACGACGTTGCGAAGCAGGTAGAGCAAGGCGGCATAACGTGCGGCGTCGAGAAGGCCGATGCTCGGCGCCAGGACCGTGCTCGCGCGCAGGATCATCAGCGTGGGAGCAAAATCCGCAAGGCCGAAGAGTCCCACGGCCAAAAGGAAGGTGCGGTAGTCACGCGGCATGCTGCGCAACGTGGCCATGAACTTCATTTCACGGTTGCGTGGGCGGCGCTTCTCGGTGATGAGAAAGGCCATGGACAACACGCAGAGGATTCCCGGAATCAGCGTGAGAAGGAAGATAACGCGAAACACGCCTCCCCGCGCAGCGGCATCGCCGGGCAGCCAACAGTTGACCGCCTGCACGAGCGCCGGGCGGCTGGAAACCCACGTTAGAAGCGCAAAGGCCGCCAGCGGCCCCATGACCGCGCCGGCTGTGTCACCCGCCCGGTGGAACCCGAAAGCCTTCCCGCGATCTTCTGGCGCAACTGAATCGGCGAGCATTGCGTCGCGCAACGGCCCACGAATCCCGCGTCCGAGCCAACCTACCGCGCGTGCCAGGAGGATAAGGGGCCAGGCGAAGGCGAAAGCAATTACGGCCATCGAGACCGCCGTAAGCGCGTACCCAAGAACAGACCATGTCTTGCGATGGCCGATCTTGTCGCTGTGGTAGCCGGCTCCGATCTTGATAAAACTCGACGTAGCGTCCGCCACGCCGTCGACGAACCCCAATGCGGCGGCGGATGACCCGATAACCTGCATAAACTGGGGCAGGACGGCTGTTGCCATCTCGTGGCAGAAGTCGCTGAGCAAGCTGGTCAGGCCGAAGCCGAAGACATTCTTGTTGAACCACCTGCCAGGCGTGGGCACGACATCTGGTGCGCATCCGGACGTCTTATCCATGCGTCCCTCTTTCTTCGTCGAGTTTGTGTTGAATCAAGTCCAGAAGGTCTCGCGTGTTCGGTTCATCTTTCTGTTCGAGCGCCTTCCGCGCCCAGTCCCGTGCCTCCTGAAGTTTGTTCTGCCTGTAAAGGCACAGTGCGAGATGGTGCTTGAATGCTGGCTCGAAGGGGTTCAGCCAGATGGCCCGCCGCAACTGGGTTTCGGCCAACTCGAAGGCGCACCTCTGCATGAGATAGCGAGCCAGGGAATCGCGGTCATAACCCAGGTAACGGCAGGGGCGCAGCGCGTCTTCCCGCCGTTCGTCGCGGTTCCGCCCATTGCCCGGAGCCCTGGTCATTCGTAGCCCTCGCACCAGACCCGGGAGACAAATACAGACTCACCGAAGGCCGTCAGCCACATCGCCGTGGCCCGGTGACGCTCCCTGCGCCCTGACTGCATGGTTCGCGTCACCGCCGTGAACTGCTTGTTCCCTGGAATCCCCTTCAGGATCGTCGCCGTTCCTTTGCTCGTCCTCCTCGTCAAGCATCACCTCCAACAGACGCGTGGGCAGGAAGATCGCATTGGCAAGAAGGGTTGGAATGACCGCGCTTGCAATGACAACGGCCACGAGAAAGGAATACTGCTCGCGGGACACAATCCCGTGACTCAGGCCGTACAGCGCCGAGATCGTCCCGAAGGTGAGTCCTGTGGACATCATCAGCGTGTAATAGCAGCGTTCTCTGAGGTTCTCCCTGAATCGCCCGATCACGGGGTACAAGCCGAATATCTTCGAGACAATCTTGCCGCCCAACAGAACCAGGAAGATCGCAGGGGCCGCAATGACCGCCGAGACACTGACCAGAGAGCCAGCCCGAATGAAGTAGAACGGCGTCAGGAGTCCTACCGTGAGTGTTCGCAACCTTCGCACCCAGTGATGGTCCTCTGCCGCAACGCCGGCGAGGGCCATCCCCGCGATATAGGCGGGCAGGACCGCTTCGCTCCCCGACCACAGCGCCAACGCCCCGAGGCCGAAGAGAATCATCAAGACCCATTTGGTGCGAATCGCTGCTGTGCGGAAGGCGTACCGGCGAATGAACCGGGAGGTCACAAACGGCACGCTGCCGAGGACAACAACGGCGGCACCCACGAACACCACGGTCTTGTATGTGAATGGAGCGAAGAGGAGACCCAGCGCGATGACGGTTCCGAGGTCGTTGATGAAGCAGGCGCCCAGAATTCCCTTCCCGAAGTCCGTCCTGTTGAGACCCGTCTCCAGCATGACGGCGTAGACGACTGCCATGGAGGTAGTCGAGAGCGCCACTCCTGCGAGCAAACTCGCCTGCGTGGCCCAGCCCAGAGCATACCGCGCAAGCGCCGCACACCCCAGGAAGGGAACGATAAAGCCGACGATCCCGACGACGCTGACTTCCTTCCACTTCGCGCGAAGAACAGCCGGTTCCAACTCCGCCCCGGCAAGGAATGTCAAAACGACCGACCCTGTGCTGGCCAGGAATCGTAGCCAGTCCGCGTTCTCGCCCAGCGACCCCGCCCCGAAGAAGTGAACCGCCAACGCCCCTGCGGCAGTTCCGATGCAGATTTCCACCAGGGCCATGGAGATGCGAAGGTGGTTGGCGATAATCGTGGCCAGAACGGCCAGACCGAGCCAGAGTGCGGCAAGCGCAAATGCGTCCGTCATGGAGCCCTCCCGTCTGCAAACAAGAACCCCCGCCTTCGGGCAGGGGTTTCACCTTGCGCCTCTGACGACTCCTGCCGTGTCGGCGGACACGTAGGAGTCATCAGCCAGACGATGGCGCTCGCAGGGGGGACTCCATCCCCACTTCAACTTCAATTGTACCGACAGAAACCCTTCCGCGCAAGGCGACGCAAGAGCGGTTTCACGCCGGGAGATCGCCCGGTGCGGAAGCGCTCCAGTCACACCGGTGCCTCAGGCAGAGGGCCGTTCCACGCCGACCACGGAAGCGACGCGAAGAAGCACGCCAAACGCCGGATCAGATTCAAAGCGGGACGAACCGGCCCCGGGCCTCGGGCATCTCCGCGACGTCGAGTATCCTCCGGATCGCCAGCGTTTCGGAACGGGGGACGAGGGGACGCCCACTCTCGAAGAAATCGAGTATCGCTGCCGCGGCGTGGATGAAGAGCGGAGGCCGATCGACCTGTATGTACTGCGACACGCCCTCCGTCACCACGACTGCGGAATACGGTGTCTTCGACATCAGGTGAACGTTGACCGTGGCGCTCCTGTCTCCGGAGAAGTTCACCAGAAGCGAGACGAAACGTTCGTCGCCGCGACGCATGAGTTCCCTCGCGTCCGGGCCGAGACAACTGATGGCCATCTCCACTGGATGGATCGCGTATTCCTGGAACGATGTTCCGCTCCCCCACGTGAACATGTGTCGCACGCTGGATTGGCCGCACTCGGCCACGTATTTCTGCACGTTCGTGTACCTGAGGGCGGAACTCGTCTGGACCGGCACTCCGTACCGGTCCGCCAGAGCGAATATCCGCCGCGCCGTATCCAGGTCCGGCGCAAAGGTCTTGTCAACGAAGGTCGGTTTCCCGAATGGGAAGACCTGCTCGCACAGCGGCAGGTGCACCTCGGGATTCGACGGGGCGAGCACCATGAAGAAGTCGACGTCAGGGGCGAGCGCCTCGACAGAGTCGTACCATGGGACTCCGTTCTTCTCGGCCCAGGCGCGCCCGGACTCGACCTTGAGGGCTGTGCAGCCGGACACTGCGAAGCCGCGATCCTTCAGTTCATTGCGCAGCGCCGCCAGATACACGTTCGCATGGAAATTGTCAACGTTCAGGTCAACGAACCCGATGCGTCTCCGGTGCGGGGTCATGGCTTTCTCCTGTGGATCAATCGGGAAGGCGAAGCGAGGGAAACGCGCCTGCCGCTCCTGGCCGACCTGTATATGGCGTCCGCGATGCGCATCGCCGCAACTCCATCCTCGACACCTATCGCGGGGCGAGTTCCCGAGCGGACGCACCCGATGAAATGCCTCATCGCGTTGACGCCACGGTTCGGGTCGTGAGCGGAGCAGTCCACGACCACGGCATCCTGGCCGGCGATGACGTATTCGAGGTCGGGCCGGCCCTTGTTCCAGTAACTCACGAAGGCGCTTCCCCTGTCGCCGTGCCACTCGACCCAGTTGCCTGTGCAGGGAACGGAGTAACTGGTGGTTATCTCACCGAACTTGCGCCCCTCGACGGCGAGATGCACCATGCCGAAATCTTCGACCCCGACGCGCTGGCGGACGTTCGCCGCGAAGGCCTGCACGTGCGTCGGCTCGCCGACGAGGTGACGGAAAAGGTCAATAGAGTGCGAGCCGTGATCGATGAGACATCCACCGCCAGATATCTCCTTCTGCGCCCGGTGGTTGCCACGGATAGAGAGCCACCCGCTGAATATGTTCCTGAAGAGTATGGCATCGCCGAGGACGCCGGATTGGATCAGTTTGCGCAGTTCCACGATCGGACCGTGGAAACGATGGTTGAAGCCCATCATGAAGATGGAACGACTCGCGCGTACGGCCCTGGCGAACTCGAGCGCACGAGGGAGGTCGACCTCGAGCGGCTTCTCGCAATAGACCGCGATGCCCGCTTCAAGGAAGGGAGCGGCACTCTCCAGGTGCATGGCGGGCGGCGTACAGATGCTGACAGCATCCAGGTCCCATGAGCGAACCATCTCATCGAGCGACTTCGCCACCTTTGCGCCGGATTGAGCGGCAAGTGCGCGGGCCGCGTTCCTCCGCACATCGTACAGGCACACCACCTCTACGCCATCCACGCGCTCGAATGCTTTCAGATGGTTCCCCGCCACCTTCCCGCATCCCACGATTCCTACGCGAACTTTTCCCTGCTCCACTTGGAGGTCTCCATTATCGGACTCTAAGGAACTATGGTGTCATCGCGTTGCCCACAGAGTTGAAGAGGCCTGCACCGCTCGCGGGAGGAGAATGACATAGTCGAAAGCGTCAGGCCCGATGCGAATTTCAAGCGAGTCTCCGACCACTCTGGCAGCGGCGGGACGAAGAGATTTCCCTTCCTCGTCGCGGACGCTGACCTCCGGCGTCGCGGCAGCGGGAAGGCCAAGCAGTTCGAGGGCGATCCTCACCGTGTCCTCGCCCCTGAAGGGCGCCGGAACCAGTCGAAACCCCTCTGCCTCCTTCCTCAACACGTACGCTTGCGCCCCGCTCACCCGGCCGAAATCCATCGTCTTGCCGCCGCCGTCGAAATAGGTGTACAGCGCACCCTCGACATAGTCCACGCGACGTCCGTCCACCAGAGCGGAGTATTCAAGGAGCTCCCCGCGCCGCTCGCAGACGAAGCCGTCTGGCGGCAGGACATAAGTCCTGCCGTTCAGGGAAACCGTCCAGTTCTCGCTCGCGTTGCGGTTCACGTATATTTCGAGGCCGTTGGCATACACCAGATGAACCTGATTGCTTCTGTAAGCGTCGGATCTGATAGCCTCCTCGGTGGGGACCACCCTGCCGGCCGAGTTGTATCCGATGCGCTCGACTGGCGTGGCCGCATAATGCTCCTGTAACTGACGGATGAGAAAGTATGATTTGAGGAAATGCTCTATCCTCTGGGGATGAGGCGGGAGCCAGGAGCGGCCATAGACCATCCCCGTGCTGCCGTATGCAATCTCCGACGCGACCCACCAGTGGAGCCTGTCTCCCGCATAGTGCCGGAGATGGAAGCCGAAGTCGTTGGTGAGCGGGTTCATTTTGAGCAGTCGGAAATCAACCAGGACCGGCTGATCGATCGTGCGCAACATGCCGTAGTTACCGTCGCAGAGGCCGGCGAAAAGCCAGTGCATGTTGCCCTCGCTGAAGACCAGTTCGCCGAAGCGCTCGCGCTGACGCCGAAGGAGTTCGCCATAAACCCTGAACGGGACGCTGAATTTGCCAGCGTCGGGCACTCTGGCATCGTAATCCGTACATGCCCAGGGAGCTCGAGCGGTGTACTGGTCCGCGTAACTGGCCCTGAATCCGAATTTCTCCTTCAGGCGAGTATCGAAGAACTCCTCGCGCGCCAGCGTGCGGCTCGGCTTTATCAGGAAGGATGGCCCGGCCCCGTACTTCCACGCGCCGTCGGGCCAGAGCGCGATAAGGTTTTCGTCCCAGTAACGATAATTCAGCGGATACATGATGGTGTAGTTCGTGTACGGCACCGCGGTATATCCGAGTTCGCCCTCGATTTTGCGCACGAACTCCCTGACCGCCTCGTCGCCGCCGAGGAGCGGATCGGCCTCGAAATAGGACGACTCCGGCTCGCCCTCGATCGTCTCGGACTGGTGAGGGCCGGGATGAAAGGAGTTTATCCGAAAGTGAACCAGTAGATCGTCCACCCCATAACGCTTCATCCTGGCCCAGAACGCGAAGAGTTGCTCGAAGTACGGAGGGGCTTTTCCGTCGAGAATATCCTGATACGCCTTCCGGTCCAGAGGCCACTGCTGGGTGGCCCAGACGCATCGCCTGGTCCTTTGTAGGCGGGGCGAGGGCGGATTCGGGATGGTGGGAAGTACCTCGCTGAACTTGCCGGAGATGTTCAGAAAGATCCGCTCCCTCAGAGGGTTCCTCGAGCCGTTCGTCAGAGGGAAATAGGCTGAGCCGCCGTTGCACGTGGCAGTGCCATCTTCGGCAAGCCCCTTCTCACCGAAGAGTTCGGAGGCATCGGAGTTGTACCAGTCCATGAAGACGGAAAGAAACAGGTCGTCGGTGCACAGTATTGCGGGGTCTTCGCTGGGGTGCATCGCACCGCTGAGCGTCAGGTACGGGACCTCGACCAGTTTTGGCCGCGGCAGTCCCGCGACAGTACCGATGCGGACCTCCGAGACCAGCCTCGTGTCCGATGCCACATCGACTATGAGGCTCTTCTGCTTGATCCGCAGACCGATGTCGACGAGGAACGCATCGCCCTCCACCTCATAGCGCCACACGGCCCTCACGCCTTCGTCACCCACCTTGTAATTCTCTAGGGTCCTGCGGACAGCCGGGTCCTCCGGCTGAATTCGGCGGCCAGCGACATCGAGAACGAGACCTCCCCCGCGCATCGGCTGGAAGCGCACAGAGCCTTTGTAGATCGCCTGGATGTCGGAAAGCGTGCCAGTCGCGGGGCGATATCCGTAGAAAATTGTCTCGTCGCTCCCCTCGTATCGAAGGGTCACGGTGTCGCCCTCTTTGATGACGGAATTCCGGTAGGTGATGCCCGGGCCCAGGTCGGGCAGGATAGTATCCGGCCTCGTAGGAAAGTCGAGTTCGGACCACGATGGTATCTCGGACGGCACCGGCGACCTGTCGGCCACATAGAAGGAGAGCGAGTCGAGATACGTCACCTGTTCGTGGTCTCCGATTATCTGGCCGATGGTGAGCGAGACGAACTTCGCAGGCGGGGAGACGATTTCGTTCAGGGTGCGGTGCGCGATGGACCATCCGCCCCAGAACACGCCGTTCACATCGGAGTGCGGTCCAGATCGGCCGTCAAGGATGACGGAGCGGAGTCTCCCCTGATTGTCCTCGAACTGGAGCGATATGGTGAAGCCGCCCGGGCGGTAATAGTACGTGCCGTACACCCACAGGTCTATCGAATCGAACTCTGCCGGTATCGGTATCGGTTCGGGCGGCCTGATTATTACCGATCGTCGGGACTCGTCGGCTGGCACGATGTCGCCCGTCGCGCGGAACACGACCTTGGCCACATGCTCGCCCCACAGCCTCTTTTCCTGGCTCCGGTACAGTCCGGCGGTGACGAAACCCTTGCGGGTCTCCACGGTCCAGCCGGTGAGGTCCTCGAAATCAACCAGTGGCTTTCGGCGCTCCGCCAGGCCCGCGAGGTAACGCTTGTGCGCCTGCACGAATCCCGAAGGATCCGTGTTGGAGGCCTCGGAGATCATGGGGCGCCCCGCGTCCGCAAGACTCTCCATCCCCACCGCGACGCTCCAGACCCTCACATCGTCTATGTCACCGGCGAAATATTGACCCTCGCGGTCGGCGGCCCTCCCCACGTGAAAGGGTCCAGCGTAAGGCCTCAGCCTACCTCGCGTCTCGACTGCCTTCCCGACGGGCAGGCCATCAACGTAGATCTGCAGGAGGTTGTTTCCCCAGGTGAACGCGACATGCTGCCACTCACCCGCTCGAAGGACATTTGCGGCAGTCGCGGTGAATGGGCCCTGGTCGGTCACCACGAGGGCTGCCAGCCCCTGCTGATAGTACGTGGTCAGCATATAGCCCGCGTGGTTCCCGCTGCCCTTGCTCACGATATACCCCTGTTCCGCCATATTCGTGGGGTTCACTCGCTCCGGCCGGATCCAGACCCCCACCGTGATGGCGTCCGTCACATCCAGCGCCTCCGACAGCGGGACCTCGACGAAACTGCCTGATCCGTCGAAACGCAGGGCGCTACCGGCCGGCTCCGCAGGATTAAGACCGGGCAATCGCTTCAACGGTATGCCGGGCCTCTGCACCGCCACATTGGCATTCGGCATGGGTCCGTTGCCTGTGATGAGGCTCTGGTACTCGCCGCGAATCTCCTCGTCGGAGAGCGAAACGTCGTACAATCTCACCAGAGCCACGTCGCCCGTGAAGTTCTTCTCGCCCCAGCCTCCGGATGCGCCGATGAGGATATCGCTGGTTGAACGGGAGCGCTCGACGGGAAGGGCGCCGCTGAACTTCAATTCGCCATTCCGGTAGATCCGCACATCCCTGCCGGAGCAAGTCATCGCGAAATGTTGCCACCCTCCGCTCACGGCCAAATCGGGAATCTGCTTCACCCAGTCCTTCTCGTCGCTCCGGCGGATGTAGCAGGAAACCTTCCCGTCTCCGGTAAAACACGGGAACCCGAACTCGTACTTCTTCAGCACGAGGTACCCGCTGTCGAGAACAGCGGGTCTGCAAAGCACCTCGACAGTAAAGTCGCCACGAGTGGCCGCTGAAGGCGAGTCGGGAACGGTCAGACCTCCCTTCCCGTCGAACGTCAGGATCCTGCCGGAGGGTGAGCCCGCGACCCACTCAGCCCCCCTCACGCGAGCCTCGAGTCCCCTGACCCCGTCGCGGGTGACCTCGCCCTGACCTTCATCGAAGGCGAGATGAAGCAGCAGGTGTTCTCGGTCCGCCTCGCACCGGGACCACCAGTCGCCGCTGCCCGCCGTTGCACAGCACGTGGCGATTGTGATTGACAGGGCCGCCACAGCGAAGCAATCGCGACTCTTCATCTTCCACGCCTCCTTGCCCGGCGGTGCCCGACAACTCGCAGCCTCCAAGCACACCGTCTGGCGACATCATGGCAGATCATAGACCTTGCCACCACATTTGGGACAGCGATAGGCGCGAAGTATCGGAAGATAGTCTACCTGCTCGTCCGGAGTAGCCGCCGGAAACTCGGGCACCGGAACCTTCGCGCCGCATGAGGCGCATACCACCACGGGGGCCATCGTGTATTCACCGGTCTTCGGGTTCCTGTAGGAACCATTCCGCACCCCGAGTTTATCCCATTCGCTACGCGGCAGAGCAATGACCTCGAGCGTCGTTCGGTCAATCATCTCGATAGGCTGGCCTGTCACGAACTTCGGTGGCCTGGGCTTTCCGAATCTCACCGCCCTCATAGCGAGCCCGATTCCGGCCAGGATGACCGCAACGAGAAGTACGGAAAGTCCGATGTTCCTGTAGCGTCCCAACCTCGATCTCCTATGCCGTGGAATGGTCCCTTTGTCCCGACCGCCGCACCGGAGCGGTTTGGCGGCATTCATTCCTCGAGTATCACGGCCACTTCCTCATCCGAGAGTTCGAGCGTCACAGCGACGCTGCCCGTGGAGACATCGCTGGCGCCCTCCACGGTCCGCTTCAGAACACCGTCGGGCGGGCCATATACGTATGCGCGCAGAGGCCTGTTGCGCTTGAACGTGAACTTCCCGCTGACCGAGGTCACCATCCGGTCATCGCCGATCACGATCCCTGGCCGAATTTCCCGGACCGTGATAGGATAGCAACGTTTGAGAACGTGATCCCCGTGCAGATAGTACCAGTAGTAGCAGGTGAGCACGCCGCGCTCGAGGAACCTCCGCACGTTCTCGAAGATGTTCACGCGGGGCTTCAATTGCAGGCTGAGAGGCGATCTGCTGACCTGCGCGGCCGAGATCAGAAAGCTGTCGTAACTCACCGGCTCCGCGAAATGCACGATGGGCAATCTGGCTGCATCGAGGGTATCGTCGAACTGATTCGCGAATATGACAGCCTTCCTCCGGGCAAGTTCGCTCGCGAAGGCGACGTGGAAATCCTTGACCAGGATCGGCAAGAAGCCGATCTTCCTCACAATGCGGCCATCCGCATCGAGGAGCGCCGATACGCCGTCGCTGTGGCCGAACGAGACCCGCGCCCGCGAATGATCCCATTCGTCCAGGTAGATACCGTCGAACCCGAACTCGTCCAGGCAGACCCTCATGACCTCGAACATGTGTTGCGCCACGGCGCTCCCCGGGACCGGCACAATGCAGTAGAGCCATCCTGGCCTGTATGCCACCGGTTCGCCCCATGCGTTTCGCGCCAGCGCACCCGGCATCCGCTCTTCGACGCTCTCCAGCGTCTCCCCGTCAACCAGACGCACCAGATGCACGTTCATGTAAGGCAGGGCCTTGAATTCGGCGCCAGCACTCCGGACCGAATCGCGCCACATCGCGAACGGTTGCAGTCCCTTGCGGAACACGTCGAGAGGCTCTCCGCCGTATAGCGACGCGCTCGAGCCTGGTGGGTCTGCCGTGCCCCTGTACCGTGCTGTGGCGGCAGCAACTCCTATGCCCGAACTTCGCATGAACTCTGCCAGCCGCGTCGGCGAATCCCGGTACTTCACGTCCTCGTACATCTCCTCCTCGAATCCGGGATGCACGAAGCCGAAGAGCGCCGGAATCTCCTGGAAAAGCCCCCAGTCGTGTCGAATCGCGTTGACCAGGTCGAAATAGTCCGGCCTCTCGAGGGGATATATCTTCCAGACCACTGTATAGGAGGAATGTGGTCCGAGGTAGAACATGTCGTCGCCGGCAGCGAGCACCGAGTCCCACGTCATCCACGTCGCCTGATTACGATATGCATCGTCCTCGATGACCATGCCGACGCCCGCCCCCTTCAACCCGACGAAGGCCACTGGCGTGGCACCTGTCAGGCGGCCCTGAAGAGGCGACGTGCAGGCGTAGAACATCTCCTGCGTCTGCCCGGCCAGACGGAACTCGAGGATATCACCCGTGGGGCCCACATCAATCATGTTCACGAACGAAACCGCCTGATCTTCTGATGTCAGGTTTGCGAAGGTGTCCCGGATTTCCAGATGAGATTCCCTCCTGATTATGCGCCGCTGCCAGGAGACACGTGACGTACTTGCGTCGAAACCGTCAGGGCACACCCGCAAGCCATCCCAGGTCTCCGTGCTACCCGGCCAACCGATATCTCGCCACGCTTCGCCTGCGAGTCGAATGGAGCAATAGACTGCATATGAGCGAGACCCTGCCTTCAGAACGATGCCACCAGTCGGCGACATTGCAAACTCGAACTCTCCGCGGTAAGACGTCGTGGGAGAGACGTCGCTCGCCTCTCGCCGAAAATGCTCCGCCCTATTTAGCCGGACGTGCGCCCCGGCGTGAGGTCCGCGAGCCTTCGCGCGGAAACGATCGAGCCCGTGGCTCTCGTAAGGCGGGTCCTCGCGAGTCAGATCGCTGCTCTTCTCGAACTCCTCGTCGATCAGAAGCCTTATGTCGCGAAACTCGAGCGGCTTATCGTTCGCACCATAACTGTATATGCTCTTGAAGACGACCTCGTTGTCTTTCGGCTTCAGGAGGTCGGTCACATCGAGCACGAACCTGTTAGCATGGCCGCCGGCCTTGCTGGTATCCTCCCAGGGATAGTAGGAAAAGACCCAGGCCATGCTTGACGGCTCGAACCAGAACACCCGCTCCTCGCGGGTATAGAAGTAATAGGGCGCCTTGTTGCGCAGCCGCTCGAGCGAAGTGGGCACGCCGTTGACTGTGATAACGCACGCCGGCGCCGATCCTGATCGGAACCGGCCGGCCTCGATACGCGCCATGAAACTGAGATAAGCCGGCTGGCCCGGCACAGGACCGATGGGAAAGCGGACGCGCAACTCTTCCCCCGTATATATCCTCCGCACTCCCGCCTCAGGCGGCCCGGCAGCCTCCGGAGCCTGGCCTCTCGCAACCGCCGGCAGCATACAGACAAGTACGAGGACGCCTATAGCGCGCGCCCCCGCCCGTGCACGATGTCCGACCATGTTTGGATTCATCTATCGGTGACGTGCAAAACGGGTGCCCGGCGTCCCCTCGCCCGAAAAAGCGCGGTTCACCGGGCACCCCTCATCGTCCCACCAGCGTCGCCAACCGAGACGCCTCAGTAGGCCGCGTCAACATCTATTCCTGCGTTCACGTCAAACAGATGCCATACGTCGCTGGAACCGGTGTACTCGACTCGCCTGTACCCGATCGGGTTATCCAGGGTCTCCCATCGCGTCAGGGTGTTCCGCGCAAGGCTCCAGGCGTTCTCCTCGCACAGCCTCCCCGCGGCATCGCTCCAGGAACCCGCGCAGAGATAGACCACACCTGGCGTGATGTCCTGCTCTATCCACCACATGATCCGCAGCTGCGGGTCACCGTACCATGCAGCATGGTTGTCGCCGTACAGGATGTTGTAGCCGTCGCGATGAGCATACCGGGCCATCCCCGCGAGGGGCGCAGGACGCGGACCCGCAGCAGGCCAGTAGTCAATCCACTTGGAGAAGGAATCCGTGACCAATGCCCGCCCGGCAAGTTGCTTCTGCGTCTTCCACGCGGGGCACGAAATCTCAACTATCTGCTGCGGCTTCGTATTCAGAAGTTTCACGCGCTCGGTCTGCCCCGGCCATCCTCCTTCGACTGTGCCCTCGATTGGGACGTTGCGGTAGTTGTAGTCGCACTGTATACCCCTGCCCCAGAACGCCCAACGCGTGTACACCGCGTACTTCGACCAGTCGCCCCGCATTATCGAGTTCGCATCGGTACCACCGAGCAACTGGAGGTCGCGGACGGATCTCGGACCTACCGAGTCTGTCGTGCCATCGGAGTAGATAAATCCACCCGGATCTAGCGGCATCGTTCCGCCGACGGAAGGACAATAGAAGACGGACGCGTCTGCGATATATCCATCGGACACGAGATGCCCGAGGCCGTGCGGAATTACGTTGAGGGCTCCCTTCGCCCGGGGGGTCTCGACACGCAGGCCAGCGTCTGCGTCGTTCGGCGTGCCGGCGAAGATGGTGCGGAAGCAGCCTATGGGCGACATGAACGCGGCGCCGGCCCAGGGTTGCTGGCCGATCCGGCCCAGATCCGTGACGCCGTCACCGGGGACGCGTGCGTCCTTGACCCATGCGTGCGCCTTGTGACAGCGCCAGTTCCAGTTGTTGTCAATGTACCGCGCCCGAGGACGGTCGTAGAAGATTGCGCCGTACCCCGGGAAGGAAGGATAGTACTGGTTGTAATCGCTACAATACGACTCGAGGCCCATCCCGATCTGATTCAACTGGCTGAGACACGCCGCACGCCTGGCCTTCTCGCGCGCTGCGGCCAGAGCGGGCAACAGAAGCCCGGCCAGTATGGCCACGATCGCGATAACTACTAATAGCTCTATCAACGTGAACGACTGCACCAGACCGCTCATCATTCCCTCGCCAAATCTCCTCACCTTGCTCCACATCTTCAGGCTCCTTTCCCAGTCCAGGTTCCGGCCCCTCCGGAACCGCCAAAAGTCGCGCCGAGACCGGCGTGCAGCGTTCACTCGGCCGTTCTTTCCCGTCAAGTCATAACACCACCCCCTTTCTACAAGACTGGCTCGCACCCCCTTCCTCTCGCCCCTCTCGAGGGTGGGGCCGACATGGGAGGAGATGCTACCATATTGTCCACATTAATCCATAACACACATTCACGGGTTTGTCAAGACCCCACCGGGCGTGCATTGGAAGCCAGGGGCGAGTTTGACAGCGCGCCTGTCACGTGTTATCCTTGCTATATATCTAGGTGTTCATGTGTCTTGCGCATGTACCGATGAGTCCAAAGGGTTACAATCAGCTGGATTCGGCGCTTGCGACCGCACCCGTGCGCCGCCCTAAAGCGGAGGGGATTGCGGAAGAGATAAAGCGGCGCATCGTGAGCGGTTTTTACGCGCCGCATGCTTACCTCCCCAGCGAGCGAGATCTCAGCGCGGAGCTGATGACGAGCCGGCGGTCAGTTTCCGCTGCGCTCACCAAACTCCACCAGGAGGGCTTTGTCGTCCAGGCGCGCGGCAGAGGCACCAGGGTTCTTCCCTTGGGCGAAGCGACCTCCAGGAACACCATCCCTGTCGCTTGTGCGCACTGGCCGGTCTTCCCGACCCAGTTGACGCGGATACTCCAGGGGGTATCCAGGGTCCTCGCGCGGTTCGGATACAAGTACGAGATCTTCATGCAGGGAGCACCCGAGGGAAAGAGCATGCCGCTCCGCGCGGTCGCGGAAAAGTTCGGCGGCCTACTGTGCCTTCACACGTTCGGCCATCAGGACGAGATCTGTGCCATCGAGAAGGCGAAATTGCCGGTCGTTGTCGCTGGTCTCGAGGAGCAGATAGATGTCACCGGTACCTGGGTCGACCACAGAAAGACAACCCGGACGGCGGTGAATATACTGGTGGGAATGGGGCACCGGCGGATCGCCATGTTGATCGGCGCACCCCACCGCTACTTTTTCGGGGAAGCGATCGCCGGATACAGGGAAGGCCTCCGTGCGGCAGGCATCCCCGCCTCGGACGAGGTCCTGATCCAGTGCGAGGGATCAACGGCGCTCGATGCCTATCTGGCGATCAAACCGTTGCTCGAGGGTCAGAACCGCCCCACCGCGATAGTGTGCGGCCGCGACTACCAGGCGTATGGTGCCTGCCGCGCAAGTATCGAGGCGGGTCTTGTCATTGGCCGTGATATGTCGGTCTTCGGCTTTGACGACAACAGTTGGCCGCAGGAAGAGCCTTTCCTCACCACGTTCCGCGAGCCGTGCGAGGAACTCGGCGCAGTCGCTGCCGAGATGCTGATATGGCGTCTTGTCAATGGCTGGCAACCGCCCGAGCGACGCGAGATCGAGGCACCCCTCATTTTCAGGCGGAGCGTCGGGCCGGTCGCAGGGGTGGGGCCGGCCGATCTCCCCCGCGAAGGTCTCCGGACAACCCGCACCGCCTGAAAGTTGCTCGCAAGCCGCCACTTCGAACCTTTCGAAGCACCAGATCGCTCCTTTGCCCGGATGCCCGGGCCTATTCAACCGACATTATCCGCACCTTCTTTTTCAGCACTTTGATGGTCAGCCTCGCTCAATCCGTTCAGAAGAATCCGCCACGTCCTTTTCGAAAAACTCGACCATGTGCCCGGGCAGCCTGGGGACGTTCACCGGGACGCTGCCATGGCGCAAGGAACAAGTCGCCATGCAGCCAGCGGCAACGCTGTTGCGTGCGGCGACAGGCGAGGTAAAGACCTTCCTGTCGAACCGGACATAGTCCAGAAATGCTCGAACAATCTCGGGATCGGCGCCTCCGTGTCCGCCGGAGGTTCCGGGGATGGGGTGTTGTTCATCGCCGTCCGGGTTGTAGTAAGACCGGCGATTCCACACACGGATCACTGCCTCGCCGGGTGTATCCCCGAAGTTCTCGATTCGCCCTTCGGTTCCGATGATCGTGTAGTTGCGCCAGGCGTCCGGCGTGTAGTGACACTGTTGATACGAACATAGAACCCCGTTGTCCAGTTCCATGAGCATCATGCTCAGGTCCTCCACGTCAATTACGGGGTTCATTCCCTTCTGAGAGAGCGGCGGCCAGTGCTCGTTGCTCCAACTCGCGTTTCCAGGCTCCGACCGGGGATGGCGGTCTCTGATCTGGTTGTAGACCGCGAGGTTCCCCATTGCGGTGACGCGTTTCGTGTAGCCTCCGCACAACCAGTGGAGGACGTCAATGTCGTGCGCACCTTTCTGCAATAGAAGGCTCGTCGTCTTGCGACGCTCAGCGTGCCAGTCCTTGAAATATGCATCTCCGCCATAGGAAATGAAATGACGGCACCAGCCGGCTTTCACCTCGCCGATTGCGCCCTTCACGATCAAATCGCGCATCTTCTGAATCAGCGGCATGTAGCGCATGTTGTGGCCGACCATGATTTTGAGCCGCTTTCTGTAAGCGGTCCTCAAGATGCGATCTGCCCCCTGAACGCTGATCGCGATCGGCTTCTCGAGGTACACCGCTTTGCCCGCCTCGAGCGCAGCGACCGCGTGCTCCTCGTGAAGGAAGTCGGGCGACGAGACGATCACTGCGCCGATCTCCTCGCGTTCGAGGAGTTGCCGGTAATCCCTGGTACAGAAGAGATGCTTGCCGAGGCGCTCTTTCAGCGGCGCGAACGCGGCGGGATTGGGGTCTGCCACGGCCGCCACACGAACACCGATCCGCGGCTTGTGCGCGTGGAACGCGAGAAGAACTCCGCGCGCACCTGCGCCGATGATGCCAATCAACAACTCCTGTTCGCTCATCTACTTCGACCTTTCTGATACGAGAGGTTCTCCTCGCAGCCGAAGCTCGTACCGTGGACCTCTGACCCGAGGCCCGTGGGCGCGGCCTTCCAACGCAACTGCCGGGGCCGCCGCAAGAGCGCGGCGGCCCCGGCCTTGCTCAACACGTTTCATGTCCCGAGCAGATACACATCACAGGGAAAATTATATCCAGTCATTTGCGCCCTTGCCAAAGCCAAAATCGTAAGCGTCAAAGAATGCGCCACTCGCGGTCGTACCATCCTGCCCGGACCAACTGTGGGCAGGTTCAGACCGGTGCCAGTCGCGCTTTATATGTATCCAGTCCGTACGAATCTCGTTCCTTACATCGCTTGTCTTTCGAGGTGTGTCACGGTAACCTGCGCTCCATCATTCCGCGCGAGGCATGGCCCCGCGTCGGTCGGAGAATGATTCTCGCGAATCTCCGACCACATTGGCGCCGACGAGGAAGGTGAGAATGCTCTGGACCCTGGTTGCGGTTTTCGCTATGGCTGCCTTTGCCAACATCATGCGGTACGCGCAAAAACTGGAGGCTAACATGATATGGGCCGGAACAGTGTGTTACCTGGCCGCCGGAAGTTTTTGCACCTGCATGTGGGCTCTGAACGACGGGGCTGGCATGGGATGGCGGGAGGCCGTATTCGGCGGAGTGAGCGGTGCAACTATCCTTGCGGGATACGTTCTTTTCAGCGCCTCCATCCGTTTGGCCGGGGTTGGTGTGGCGCAGGTCTTCGAGCGCCTTTCCATGGTCGTTGCCGTGGCAATCTCGATCATCCTCTGGAAGAACCTACCCGGGCCGGCAGCCGTGTTGGGACTGCTGGTAGCCATCGTCTCGATTGCGCTTCTCACCAAGGCAACGCCCGGTGCCCAAAGTTCAGCACCCCGCCGGAAGGTACCCACACTCGTTGCGCTACTCGTGGTCACCGGCATCGGCAGCGCTGTACTCGAGGCCTACCGGAGGACGGCACCGGCGAACGGCATGATGCCCTTCTTGATTTGCCAGTACGCAGTGATCGGCACCGGCGCTCTGTGCGGAGGTGCGTGGCAAGCCGTCTGGCCCCGTAAAAAGGAAATACTTTGCGGCATCGTACTGGGTCTCGTGAATGTCCTCTTCTACTATTCGTGCCTCAGGTGCCTGGGATCCGGCCGCGCGGGCACTGTGGTGTTCCCGACCATCGCCGCAGGCGCGATTTTGACAAGCGCCAGCGCGGGCGCGGTGCTGTGGGGCGAACGCTACCGGCTTCGGACGCTGATAGGTATGGGACTGGCAGTAATCGCCCTGCTGCTCATCAATTTCAAGTGACCCGCATTGCAACCGGTCGTTGTGAGGAGCCGAGATTAGCGGGTGCCGCAACACAGCGGAGGCCACGGTACTCACGCGAGCCTTCAAGTCGCTCGCATCGTCCCCGGATCGCGCTCGAGGTCAGCGGTCCGGGCAACACTGCGGCACCCGTCACTGGCACCGCGTCCCCGCATCGGGCACGCGGAACAGGGCTTGACCGAGGGGGCCAGGTCGCGAGAACTTGTCCTGCGAAACCGCCCGGACGACCCGCGCCGCGCGAAGACCGCTGGCAAGACCCGTCCTCGCGACAGCGCTGATCGCGCCTCGTGGTCCAGGATTCCGGCGTCACCGGCTGGAAGACGAAGAGAGTATCCTCTTGCACCAGGCGCGCGTCTCAGCGGCAGCGGCATAGTTCTCGGGAGCTGCGACGACCCGATCGACCCTCTCCTTCAGTTCGGCCAATCCTTTCTCGTCGCCCGCCAGCGCCCTCGCGGTCTGAGAGATCAGGCAATAATCCTGCCAGCCCTGGCGCCACGCCTGCCACCGCCGCGAGGGAACTACTCCGCCGGGCACGGGATAGACGAGCGACGTGTCGTAATTCTTCTTGTACGGCACCCTGTACCACGGATCGCCATAATACTGTTGCGCCCAGTAACAGAGGCCCTTGACGTCGTTCGCGTAAGCCCACCAGAACTTCGCGATGTAGTAGGATGTCGGGTGTTGCGACTTCTCGTTCCCGCCGCGGCAGTAGAAATAGCACCACACCGGTTTGCCCGACGCGCGGATGAGTTCCATGAACGGCTTCATATCGGCGCGCTGGAAGTGAGTCCAGTGGGGCACCCAGATGTTGGCCAACTCGTTAGCCTCCCGGGCAATGTCCATGTCCGGTGTGGCGGTGTCGAAGATGATCCGGGTCTCCGGATCCACCTCTCGCATCCATCTGGCGAACATGCGGCTCTCGTCCCGCACCGATTCGTCGTGGGGGCAGAAATACATCTGTTCATGCGTGAGGCCACGCGCCAGGAGATGAGCCATGACCTCGCTGAACCATGCCTTGAAGGCCTTCTCGTAGGCAGGGTGCTCCAGGGGCAGACCGAAGATGTCCTTCCGCACCTCCCGCTTCTCGATAATTGAAAGATCCACGTAGTAAAGATTGAAGAGCGGTTGCGCCACGTCCAGTAGGCGATCCAGTTTCGTGAAGTCCAGCGGCCCGCGCAACGTGCCGTCGTCCCTGGCCTTCGGGCGGGGGAGGTGCCTGAGACCGTTGATCTCGCAGACGTCAATGCCGTGGGCGCGCAGGTCAGCCAGGTGGGCAGCCATCCAGGCGCGGTCGCTCGCGACCGGGTCCATCAAGCAGTTCCACGTGAAGGCGTGGAACTGCACGCCGTCGGTGAGCGATCTGTCGAGCGTAGCGACTTCGATGGGTATCGTGACCGGCGGCCTGTCGAGACCATCAACAGGCTCGACGACTATTCGGGCCTTCCGGGATCCCGCAGCGGCGTCGTCCGGCGCCCGGATGGATAGCCACACCTGGACGCCCCCTCGCGCCGGCACCTGCACCACGCCGGCCGGCAGCGGCACTATCGCGTCGTACACAGGCGACCCGTCGCCCTGCCCGACCGGCAGCGCCTGTTGCCAGAGCGTTTCGAACCCCGGCATCCCGAGCGCCAGATAGTCCCACTGGCTATCGTCAGCGCTGTATCGCACCGTGAACCTGAGCACGAGCGGGCGGTCGAGGTAGTTCTCGACGTTCCACGCGAGGTCGGCCCACTCGCCGCGAAGGAGCGTCACATTCGCAGCCGGTGTCTCTTCGAGTGCCCCGCCGATTGCTGGCGCGTATGGCTCATAGGGGTAGGCTGGGGAGATAGCAAACTCTCGGCCGGCGGCTCTCGTAGCCTCGACCGCCATCTTGCTTCGTTCGCGAGCGAGGGCCGCGAGTTCTCCATCGAGCATCGCCCACGTCTTTCGCACATCCTCATCGCTCATGTCTTTGACGCGCGAAACGAACGCTCGATGTCGCGCCTGCCAGGCGGAAACGGACGACTTCATCGCCTCGGGCCATTCGGGGGCAGGTGCATTCGCCAGCGTCTCAGCCCGCTTCAGGAGATACGCTTTCAGGGAATCGAAGACGAGAGCGCCGAACCGAGCCAGGGAATCGAGCGATCCGAACGTTGCGCGCCAGGCGCTGATTTCGCTTTGCCCGTGCCGATCCCTGTAGAGGTTTGCGGACCAGGCATCGCCGACAGCGGGCGCTCGCTCCACCAGGGCGGAGAAAGGAATCGCTATCTCCACCGACCAGCCGTCGGCACGCTCGGCCACCGCCGACCGCCAAGCCGGGTCGTAGCCGAACGAATCCTGGCCGAGGGCGTCGTAGCGCTGGTTCAGTATGTCCACAATGAACTGAATGTATGTCTTCCTGTCGCCCCGCGTGTCGAGAAATACCTGGACGTTCTCGTTGTTCCAGACCGGCGCGTCATGTCTCTCGTATTTCTGACGGGCCGCCTGCGCCATCATCGGCTCGTCGCACTGAAACGCGAGATATATGTTCTCCTCGTCGTGTCCGACCCAGGCGCGTGTTGCAGCCTTCGGTTTTTCGCCCTTGTAGTTCTCGATGAACTCTCCGAGGCACTGCTCGGGCTTCCACTCGTCCGGGCCGATGACCCCATCGAGCACCGGCGCCTGCATCTTCATCACGAGGGCCGGCATCGCCACCTGGACCGACCCGGCCTTCGTTGGCGATTCCTGCGATAGCGCGCCGGTCGAACACGCGACCATCGGCAGAAGGAAAAGCAGCCCAATGAGGGGACACTCACGACTCGAACGCGCGTCTGCACCCAATGCCCGCATGTGAACCTCCCTTTCCGCAGTCCAAGACCGTGATAACAGTTGCTCGCGCATTCCCCTGTATCCAGGCCATTCCATGTATGGGACGCGACTCTCCGAAGCGTCTCGCGGCCACGCACTGCCCCTCGAATGGGCATCGCCTCACGCCTCGTCGGTGCGAACCTTGCACTTCAGGGGGATGTGGCTTTCTTTCCTCGCATGCGCTCCAAGGCTTCGTTATATAGCCTGAGCGCTTCGTCCGACGGTGTGGAACCCCACACGCTCACTTTCTTGCCGCAGCGTGGGCACACCAGACCCGAAAAAGCCTTTTCCGTAGCCTCTGGTCCTCCCTCGGGCGGTATGACCGGCGACGGTATTGGCATGTGGCAGTTGTTGCATATGTGAATCTCGCAGATGGTGTACTCGCCGGTCCTCGGGTTCTTGTACTTTCCCTCTCTGGAACCCAGTTTCAGCCACTCCTTCAGCGGGAGGGCGATGAGTTCGAGGGTCTTCTCGTCTATCCTCACGATGGGCTCGGATGCGACCTCGTCGGGCATGACCGGTTTGCGGCGTATGCGCTTGATCTGCACCACGGCAAAGGTCACGGCAAGGACCGCGACCACGATCATTATCGTCGGCTTCGCCTTTCCAGCCATGCTGCGTACCTCTCGTATGAGCGGACTGGCGTGTTCCCGGGCAACGAGGCTGGTCACCTTCCGACACGAAGGCGACCAGCCTCGATATTACTGGCGTGACGTCAGGGCATGTACTTCATCGGAGGATCTACGTCTATGCCGGCCGCCACGTCGAAAAGATGCCATACGGACGTGGAGGTTTCGTTGCCGAAGTCAATGTATCTCGTGTAGTAATCGGGGTCGGGGAGGCCACCGGTCGTGTAGAGCGGCAAGAACACCTCGATGACAGCGTTTCTGTCAATGCCCATCCTGGAACCATGGTTGTAAGTGGAGCCCTGAAGAATGGCGCGCAGTTTGGCGCTGAGCGGCCACCAGAGGATCTTCCCCTGGGTGTCGCCGTACCACCTGGCGCTGCCATCGGCGTACAGGACGTTGTATCCATCCCGGTGAGCGTAGAGGCCGTTGCCGGGCAATGTGGTGCCCAACTTGATATCCATTCCGAAGTTCTTGTTCCAGGTGTCCGTGACCATGGCACGGCCGGCCGCCAACTTCGTCGTCTTGAAGAGTATGCTCTCTCCGACGACCTTGAGGTTCGGCTTGACACCCCAGAGCACGAACGTCCCGAGGGCCGGGTTATTGAAGTACAACTGGTGATAACTGTACTTTACGAGCCCCCCGGAAAGCGGAACGTTCCGGTAGTTGTAATCGCAGAGGGCTCCCTTGGCCTGGAAGTAGTAATCCGCATTGTTATACCGAGGCACGAGACCCCAATTTCCATAAAGGACATCGTTCACGGACGTACCACCTCCGAGCGACATTATCTCGCGGACGTTCCTCACGGCATACGCCGTCCGGTCGGTCAGCGGATCGACAGGCATACCCTCGCCACTGCTCGGGCAGTAGAACACCCTGACGTCGGCGATGTAGCCTGCCTCACCCAGGTAGCCGAGGCCAACCGGGTTGACCATGCGATGGCTGCGCGTCGCGTTGCTTCCGTTGCCCACCGTGAGGTTCCACCCGCAGAAGATGGTCCGGAAGTTCATGGTGGGGATCCAGTTGTAGGAATAGTCGTAGTCGGTGTAGGATCCCGTGTTATTGTACGTTCCGACCTGCTCCCCGGTCTTCGGGTCTATCGTGATTCCGAGGTCTTGCATCGGCCCCGTTGTTTGTCCGCGCTTGTACCAGGGGAGCGGTTCCCAACCCCAGGCGTTCCAGCTGGGATAGTACTGGGAGTAATCGCTACAGTAACTCTCCATCGCCGTACCTATCTGGTTGAGGTTGTTCAGGCACGACGTCCGGCGTGCCTTCTCCCGCGCTGCGGCAAGGGCCGGCAGGAGGAGCCCCGCCAGTATGCCCACGATGGCGATGACGACCAACAACTCTATCAGCGTGAACGCCCGGCAAAATGCATCCCACAATCTCCTCGCAACCATTGTCTCCCTCCTTTGACGGTTGATAGGTTCCGTACGGACCCAGCATCGCGCTCGCGACCTGACATTCGCCCGGATCATCCATGACACGGCCCTGAGCACCACCGATTCCCGGAGCCGAGCCGCATCGTCCAGCGTTCGGTCGCCTCGCGATACGCGCGACTCTCGTCTTTTTCCCGGCCCACCTCCTTCCTGTGCGATCAGGCAACCTCGCTTCCCGGCGCTGACAAAGGGTAATTTTAGTCCTTTAGGCCGCATTCTACGCGAAAGCAGGCGCCATGTCAAGAGGAATTTTCGTATTGGGACCATGGCCACGGAACGTCCATCCAGGCTATTGATTGCGGAGCATGCATATGATATTATATGAAGGAAGCGCGGTCGGAGGCTCGCGGTGACAGGCCCTTGCCCACCCTGTAAGCCTGAGACCCAAGGTATTGATCGGGTAAAGGATACATTTTGTCCAGCATTTGCCGCGCCGTCCGGACTGGGATCATGAATCAGTGCCGGCAGGGGCGTGATTTGCGACAGTGTTTCGAGGCAGTTTGCGGATGAGGGGGCCATGGGCAGGATGCGATCTCGGATGCGGGTAACGGCTGAAGAGCGAATCGCGTACGAGATACGCCGGCGGATAGCGCTCGGCGTATATCGGGTTCACGAAGTGCTCCCCTCGGAGCGCACGCTGGCCGAGGAGTTCAAATACAGCAGGAGCACAGTCTCGGCGGCGCTCGCGCTTCTCGCGCGGGAAGGTCTTGTCATCCAGGAGCGCGGGCGCGGAACCCGCGTCCTGCCGCCGCCATTGCCATCGAGCGAGAGGCCGATCGCAATCGTTTACCCGCGCGGACTCTCGATGCTCGCCGCAATCGCACCGGACGTGATCCTGGTCCTCGATGGAATCCGCGACGTCTTCATGCGCTCGGGCTGGAAAGCGGAACTGGTGGCGCTTGGAAGAGCGGATGACTTTGCCACCCCCGAGACGATGTGTCGCGGCGTCGAGGATCTGGTGGAGAAGTACTGCGGATTCGTCTTCGCCGAGTGCACGGCCACCATCCGGGAGGTGAAAGAGTTGTGCGAGCGCGGCCTGCCCGTGACCGTGGCCAACCTCGAGGTTCCGCTGGATGTCACGGCGACATGGGTTGACCACGCCGAACCGACCCGCCAGGCGGTAACTCATCTGGCCGCGCTCGGCCACGAGCGCATCGCGCTCATCACGCGCCGCCCGGAACTCTACTGGTACGGGGACGTTCTTCGCGCTTACAGGGAGGCGATGGAGCGCGTGGGACTCAAGCCGGAGGACGAACTCATATTCGAGGCCGAGCGGCCCGATCCGGAATCGGCATACGAGGCGGGCCGCCGCATGGTCGAGTGCGGCCAGGACATCACGGCGATCGTGGCAGCACGAGACGTCCTGGCATGGGGCGCATGCAGGGCCTTCGCCGAAGCAGGCCGCACACTCGGCCGCGACCTGTCGGTGATCGGTTTCGACGATTTCTCCTGGCCGGCGGGCCGGCGTTTCCTGACGACCTTCCGAGAACCATGCTACGCGATGGGCGCAGCGGCAGCCGAGATGTTGATGGAACGGATAATAAGCGGCAGGCGTGAAATCGAAAAGCGAGAACTGAAAGCCCCCTTCGTGCTCAGGCGGAGCGCCGGACCAGTCCTGACGCCGGAACAGACATCACTGCACATGACGCCCCTGCATTACGGGAGCGTCAGGATCTGAATCCTGCCGGCACAGGGTGCGCGACACCCGCCATCGCGTGCCGCCCGTTCGACATCCAGTTGCGGGACCCCTGAAGTCGCTAGCCCCCCTCTGATGCGTTCGGTTCGAAGAGCACCGGGGAAATCCGACGGCAAGTCCCGAATTCGAACAGCCACTCGCCGGGTCATCGTCGGCCAGCGGCGCCAGCCGACACTGCGACCCCTCCCTGCGAGACGAGGGGGGCGACAGTGCGCCTCAATATTAACTCGCACTCCAGTTCGCGCTTCTCCGGGGGCCGCCAGCCGTTGACTATCCGGTCTATGAGCATCTCCGCAGCGACGGCTCCGAGTTCGTAGTTCGGCTCGCGGAACGTCGTGAGGAAAGGCTCTTCCTGAGGCCACGTCACATCGTCGAAACCGATAAGCGAGACGTCTTTCCCGATCACATAGCCCGCCTCTGGAGCAGCGGCATTGCGTCGGGACGCCTCCTCCACAGAGACGACTGGGTCCTCGACTGCGTCCGGCGCATGAACACCATGATGCGAACGATGTTCCACCACGACGGTGCCTGGCCGGAACCCTCGATGATGTACGCGAGGATGTCGGTTTATCATCTTGACGAGGTCGTCAGCGTCCTCAAGGGCTACGAGCCGCCGCTGGAGTCCGCCGACGAGGTCCGGGCATGTCTGGAGGAGCATGCGAGGCTTCGCGCTGCTTTCGAGGACATCGAGGACGCCTGCCGTCTCCCCAACGGCAGTCCGATACCCGTCAACGACGTGTGGGCGCCCCACTCGAACTACGGCGTTCCGAAGGAGAAGCATTCCAGGCTGGTCCCTGGCTGGCAGATAGCGATGCTGCGGCGTGGCGATGCCGCCGAGCCGGTATGCGCGTGGCTCCACAATGCGCCGGGTAGCGGCCACAGAAACCTCGACCCGTGCAGCATCGGCCTCTACGCGTTCGGAAAGGAACTCCTGAGCGACATAGGTTACACCCACACGAAGTGGCGCCACGCCTGGGCCAGGGCGACCGCGTCGCACAACACTGTCGTGGTCAACGGTATCAACTCGGGCACCGACGCCTCGTTCATGGAAAACCGCATTCGCCTTTTCGCGACAGACGGCCGTACCTTCCACATCGTGGAGGCGGAAAGCAATGCGGCGTATCCGGGCGTCACGTCACGCTATCGCAGGACCCTTGCACTGGTCGGCGAGGACAGTTCCGACGCCTACCTCATAGACGTATTCCAGGTGCACGGCGGAAGGCAGCATGAATACCTCCTGCACGCCAGTTCCGACGAGCCCTCGATCGCTCGCGTCGAGGGGATCGACATGAGGCCGTACGACGGCACGCTCATGAACCCTGGAACTGTATTCGTGGAACCGAAAGGGGAATCGGAAGGTGGGGAGCCCCATCTCGGTCTCTGGTTCATAAAGGATTTGTCGGCAGGCCGCGCCGACGGGGAGGTCGTGCTCGACGTGCGGCTTGCGTCCGCGCTCGATGTGGGGACGCGGAGCCACCTCATGGGCGGACGTGGCACCACGATATACCTCGTCCGCTCCCCGCAGGTGCGTCCTGCGCAGGAGAACGATAGCGAACTCGACAAGTACTGGCGGCCCACCCTCTGCGCCCGCCGGCAGGGTGAGAACTTGAAGAGCGTCTTCATCGCCGTGCACGAGCCGGTGAAGGGCGAGGGGAAGGTCTCCTCCATATCGGCCCGCGAACTCGAGGACGGGCTTCTCCTCGTCATCGGTCGCGGCCCCTCGGACCGGGACTACTTCATGATGGGCTACGAGGGTCCTGTCGAGTTCCGCGAGGAGACGCCTGACGGGCCGCTGGAGTTCTCCGGCTCGTGGGGACTCACACGCATCGAGGGCGGGCGCTGCGTCGAGGCGCACATGATTGGCGACAGGCTCTCCGCGGCTGGTTGCACCCTCACGGGAACCGCCGGCTGGTGCGGGGAGGTGCGCGCCGTCGGCAGGGAACCGGCCGGTGGCAGCCGCGGCTTTCTCGACGTGGATGGAAGGGTGGACCCCTCCGCAACCCGGTGTGCGCTTCTGGTCGAGTTTCCCGACCGCACGTGCCGCGCATACAATGTCGTTCGGATAGAGCCGCTGGCCCAGGGAACCCGCCTGCGTCTGGCCGAGACACCCGGCTTCGAGGTGGAGGAAGGGAAGGTGAAACTGGTGAGTTTTCCGCAGCGAACTATCGAGGGTACTCGAGTCACATGGTCCCTCCTACACCTCAGCGCTCTGCGACCCGGAACCGCTGGCGGGATAGCGGCCCCGCCCCACGCCGGAAGGTGAGGTACCAGCCGTGGAACGGTACATCGCCGTTGACAACGTGTGCGCCTGGCCGAATCTGACCCTCATGCCCGATGGCAGGGTCATCGCGACCATCTTCAACCAGCCCTGCCACGGACACTGGGAGGGGGATGTGGAATGCTGGGAAAGCGCCGACGGCGGGCGAACGTGGAAACTTTGCGGAATCCCCGCCACGCACGAGCCCGGAACGAATCGCATGAACGTCGCCGCCGGCCTGGCCGGGAACGGCGACCTCATCGTCATCGCCAGCGGGTGGTCGGATCGCCCGCCCAGGGGCGAGTCGCGACCGGGTCCGAAGTTCGGCCCCAACGCACAGGTCCTGCCATCCTGGGTGTGCCGTTCGAGCGACGGGGGCCGCACGTGGACTCACGAGCAGGAACGTTTCCCCGCCCCGGAGGGGGATGCGGGCATTGTGCCCTTCGGGAAGATAATCAGGCAGCCGCCGGAAACGCTGACCATCCCGGGTGCGCGCGTGACTCATGTCTGCTGCACCGGAGACGGTGGTTTCACGGCGGAACATGTAGCACGCTGTTCGCTCATCCCGCACGTCGTGGAGCATCCCACAGACGTGATAGGCCGCGTTGATGCGGTCCTCATCGCGACCGACATCGGCTCGGAGCACGTGGATCGCGCAAGGCCGTTCATCGAGGCCGGGGTGCCCGTGTTCATTGACAAGCCCCTGGTGGAGAGCGAAGAGGACCTGCGCACATTCATCGCCTGGGCGGATGCCGGAAGGCCATTCATGAGTTCGAGTTGTATGCGGTACAGCAAGGAGTTCGCCCCCTACCGGCTCAGCACTCACGACCTGGGCAAGTTGCGGTTCGTGAGCATCACGACGTGCAAGAGTTGGGAGCGTTACGCAATCCACGCGCTGGAGGCGATATACCCTATCATGGGGCCGGGCTTCGTCTCCGTTAGAAACAGCGGCGGCGCGGACCGGAACATCGTTCACCTGAAGCACCGTTCAGGATGCGATGCCGTCGTCGCCGCGATTTCCGACATGGCTGGCAGTTTCGGCTGCATGAGCCTTTGCGGGACCGAGGGCCATGCGCATTGCGTCTTCAAGGACACCTTCTACGCCTTCAGGGCACAGATGGAGGCATTCGTGGCTTATCTTCGGACAGGTATTCCGCCTTTTCCTTTCGCCGAGACGGTCGAACTGATGAGGGTGCTCATCGCGGGGATCCGCAGCCGCGAGGCAGGGGGGCGCGAGGTTCCACTCTCGGAGACCTGACTCCCTGCCGCGGACCGAACGGGAGGAGATGCCATGGGCGTACTGGACCTTTTCTTGTTGAAGGGCAAGACCGCTCTCGTCACTGGCGGAGCGGGCCTGTACGGGCGGCAGATAGTGCGGGCACTGGCGGAGGCCGGCGCGCGAACCTACATAGCCTCGCGTAACGTCGGGGCCCTCGAATCGCTGGCCGCGTCGCACCGTGCGTCGGGCCTGGACGTCCGGGCCGCACGATTGGACCAGTCGGACGAGACCTCCATCCTCGCCCTGCGAGACCTCATCGCGAGGGAGAGCGGCAAACTCGACGTACTCGTGAACAACTCCGTCGCACGGCCCCTGAAAAACGGGTATTTCAGCCCCGCGAAGGAGATAGAAGAGAGCATGCGCGTCAACGCGGTCGGTCTGATACTCCTCACTCGCGCGATGGGAGAGATAATGGCCGATGGCGGCTCGATCATCAACATCGGTTCCATCATGGGGCTCGTCGGTCTTGAACCTCTCAACTATCGCGGCACGGAGATGCAGGGCTGGCTGCCCGATTACTTCTTCGTCAAGGGCGGCATGGCAAACCTGACACGCTTCCTGGCGAGTTACTACGGCCACCGCGGCATCAGGGTCAATTGCGTGCACCCGGGTGGTCTCCGGACCCCGAATCAGCCCGAAGCGTTCGTGCGCAACTACAGCGAACGCACGTGCCTCGGACGCCTCGCGAACGACACCGACCTGATGGGCATTATAGTGTTCCTGGCATCGGACGCCTCGGCGTACGTCACCGGCACGAACATACCCGTTGACGGTGGCTACACGGCCAAGTGAACGGCCAGAGCGATTGCCGGCCCATCGGTGCTGGAGCCGGACTGCCGGGACGCTTGACCGTCGGACACGACGGGTTTATCCTCCTGGGCCTTCGGATACGCCTGCCTCGAGGCGCATGCGGAGTTCGCACAATGGGGATGCCATGGCCACGCGATTGACAGTCATCTGCGGCAAATCACCTCTGGAACAACACGCTGCGGAGGAGTTCGCCAGATATGCACGTGCCATGACCGGACACGAGGTCACAGTTGCGACCCAAACCACCGGGAGCGCGCAAAGCGAGGATGGTGTGGTCTCGATTGGCTCGACCGACATTGCCCGAACCTTCGTTCGACGCGGTCTGGTGACCTCGCCGGAGGAACTGGGCGAGGAAGGATTCGTGATCCGGTCCGTGCAGTCAACCGAGGGGCACTTTCTGGTCCTCCACGGTGGCAGCCCCCGCAGCACGCTTTATGCAGTTTACGATTACCTCGAGCGATTCTGCCGCGTCGGATTCTTCTGGGACGGCGAGCGAATCCCCCGTCTGGAACGACTTCCGCTCGATGGGATTTCAGTCTTTCAGCGACCGCGTTTCCCGCTGAGGGCACATCTCCTGGATGTCGTTTACGGCTACACGACGTTCTCCTGGGGATGGAAGGAGTGGAGGCGGGAGATAGACTGGGCCGCGAAGCACAAACTGAACTTCCTCACGTCCCCACCGGGGGCCGTCGAGGTCTGGAAGGCCGTCTGGCGCCGATTCGGCGTCGAGGTCCCGCCGGGGAGTCTCTCCGGCCCGCCATTCCTTCCGTGGGCGAGTTTCCACCTCTGGGACATCTATCCGCCCTTTCCACCGGAGTTCCAGGATTTCGTGGCAGAACTGACCTCGCGACAGGTCGCCTATGCCAGGGGGCTCGGCATGAAGATGGACAGCCCGTGGATCATGGGGATTCAGGTGCCGCGCGAGTTCTACGAGCGGTACAGGGACCGTGTGCGGTTCATGGAGGTCACGTGGCAGCCGACGGAGCGTCCCGGGTACTTTGTACACCCCGAGGACCCGCTCTACGGCGAACTCCTCTCGACGTTCATGAAGGAATATGCGCGCCGGTACGGGACCGACCACATCTGGTGCCTTCCGAACTTCGGAGAGATGGCCCCGGGAAAGGAACTGCCGCGGGAGGAACAGCGCCGCATCAAGATGGGAATCGCGCGAAGCACGCTCGAAGCCGCCCGCTCGGCGGACCCACAAGCCCGCCTGATCTGCCTGACGTGGAGTTTCTACTTCGAGCGAGACTACTGGCCACTCGAGGACGTGAGGGAGTTCATCCAGTCCTTCCCGGACGACGCAATCCTCGTCTGGGATCTCTGGCCCGACTTCCGTTACCCCGGCTCGCCCGAACACCATGGCATGAGGCAACCGCTTTACGAGGAGTTCGATTTCTGCTTTGGCAAACCCTGGGTGATGGCCTTCCTGCACTCGTTCGCCGGCCAGACGACCCTTCACGGCGACCTCGCAGACGCGATCGCCCGGGTGCGTCAGGTGGCCCAGGACCCACGTGGCGCCAAATGCCAGGGCCTGGCGCTCAATCCCGAACGCATACATCACAACCACCTTTATTTCGACCTCGTCACGCGACTGGCCTGGGACCCCTCCGAGGTCGAACTCGGTCGTTTCCTTCAGGACTACGCCGAGCGACGCTACGGTCCGGAGGGTGCGTCGGCCATGCTGCCCGCCCTCCGCGAACTGGTCGCCAGCGTTTACGGATGCAACGACGCTACTGGGCCGCTCTATCAGTTCCGCCTGTGCGCGCGCCTTCTGCAACCCGAATTGCGCGTCTCGGCTATTCTCACCCTGCGCGAGCGGGAGCGATTCATCCCTGCTCTCATCCGCGCGCTGGCCATCGCCCTCGAGGAAGGAGAGCGCCTTGGTGACAGCGAACTTTACCAGCACGACCTCATTGACGTTGGCCGACAACTCCTTGGAGAACTCTTCAACGCGCGCGCCCTTCGCCTCGCCGACGCATTCCACCAAGGACGCAGCGGCGACTTCGACGCCGAGGCCGCGTCTCTGAGGGAGATACTCGACGCGCTCGAACTCCTGCTCGCCAGCAGCGACCGATACAGGCTCCAGCCGGTCCTCGATGCTGCCGCGTCTCTCCCGGGCGCCCCGCCGGACTACGACCGACGTATCCGCGACATCCTCACGGTCTGGGGACGCTACAAGCACGTGCTCGACTACGCGCGCTGCGACTACTACGAACTCGTCCGCTTCTACTACCGGAAACGGGTGGACGCATTCCTCGAACGGCTCCGCGATGGCATGTCGAGGGGAGTTCGCGACATTCCCGACGAGGACGCTCTGACAGCGGTGTACCATCCAATCGAGGAGGCGTGGGTGGAGGGCAATCTTGCATCTGACCGCCCCGAGCCTCCGCGCCTCGACCCGGTGGGCGCGGCGCGCGAACTCCTCGCGCGGTCGCGCCGCCTGGCAGCACCTTTCGCTTCGCAGGCGGGAGGACAGGGGAGGGGAGAGTGAAAGAGACGACAATTTCTCGCTTGCGCCCACGATGACGTTATGGTACATTGCATAGAGTGAATAGCGATCCGAGTCGAGATTGGCGACCGATTGGGTGGTGCAGTCTGTCCGCTCCCGCGCATCCTCCCTCCACCTGTAGCCGCGATTGATCGGTTCTTCGTTCAATCCTGTCTCGCGTCGGGGTTCGTGGCGACCTTGAGTTCCGTCTGCGGTCGCGTCGTGTGTGTCACGGCGCCAGGATGAACGTTTCGTCCCCGATAGATCGCTGTGACACATCTCATTGGCGAAAGGATATTGCTTGACGTCCAACCGGAACGGCTTTCTGCGATACAATCTTGGCCAGAACATCCTTGCCGACATAGCGAGGATGGGCTACGAGACCCCGACTCCTATACAGGAGCAGTGCATTCCGCCAGCGATAGATGGACGCGACGTCATCGGGCTCGCACAGACCGGGACGGGCAAGACGGCGGCGTTCGGCCTGCCGATCGTGAGGCGCGTGGCGGGTAAAGAGGAGATGTCGGTGCTGGTCCTCACTCCGACGCGCGAACTCGCCCAGCAGGTCTGCGGTGTCCTTCACCAACTCGGCGTCTCCAGCGGCCTTCGCGTCGCGGTGGTCGTGGGAGGTGTCCCGATAAGGGAGGACCTCGCGGCGCTCAGACGATGGCCGAACGTCCTTGTGGCCACGCCGGGCCGACTCCTGGACCACATTCGCTCGCGGTCGGTGGACCTCTCGAAGATCGAGATACTGACCGTGGACGAGGCCGATCGCATGTACGACATGGGGTTCATGCCCCAGATAGAACGTATCGTGGCGGTCCTTCCAAGAGACCGCCAGACGCTGATGTTCACGGCGACCATGCCCCCGGAGGTGGAGAAACTTGCGCGGCGGCACATGCGGTCGCCGGTGAGAATCCAGGCTGGTGAGACCGCGCCACCGGCGCGCGCCGTACAGAGGCTGTACAGCGTCCGGGAGGAAACCAAACTGCCGCTTCTCCTGCGGATACTGTCTCGTTCAGATGGACGGGTGCTCATCTTCGTGCGCACGAGGCGCAGCGTGGAGCGCCTCGCGCGGAGGCTCGGGGACCGGCGGCACCGGGTGGCGCGCCTCCATGGCGATCGCGAGCAGGCCGAACGCGCGGCGGCCCTCGCAGGCTTCCGCGACGGCACCTACCGGGTCCTCGTCGCGACCGACATCGCGGCACGAGGTCTCGACGTGGCCGACATAGAGCACGTGGTCAACTACGACTTCCCGCGCAGCGCGGAAGACTACATTCACAGGGTCGGGCGCACAGCCCGGCTGGCCGCCAGCGGCCTGGCCTCCAGTTTCGTGACGCCTGCTGACAGGGCGATTGTCGCGCGACTCGAAAGGCTCCTGACCTCCAGGTTCCCGCTGATCCCGGCCGAGGAGATACGGCCGCCGGCGATCGAAACTGCACCGTCCTCTGCCGTTCGCCGCTCACGCTGAAAGAGGAAATGGGATGAACGTCCTCCTGATCCACCCGCAGTTCCCGGACACGTTCTGGGGCTTCAAGCATGCCCTGAAGTTCATACGCAAACGGTCCGCCTCTCCGCCCCTGGGCCTCATCACCGTTGCTTCGCTCCTGCCTCCGGACTGGGGAAGGAGACTCGTTGACCTGGATGCGAACCAACCCTTGTCGGAACACGACCTGGAATGGGCGGACCTGGCATTCATCGGAGGGATGACGGTACAGCGCGACTCCGCGCGGCGGACGATCCGCCGCTGCCAGGAGGCGGGCCTGCCCGTTGTGGCCGGCGGACCGCTCTTCACCGCGGAATGGCAGGATTTCCCGGAGGTGGATCACCTGGTCCTGAACGAGGCCGAGTTGACTCTGCCGCCCTTCCTGAACGACCTCGCCGCCGGTCGCGCGCAGCGCCTCTACTCGACGAGCGAGTTCGCCGACATAGAGCGCACTCCTATCCCCGAGTGGCGCCTGCTCGACCTCAAACGCTACGCGTCCATGAGCGTCCAGTACTCGCGCGGCTGCCCATACGACTGCGAGTTCTGCAACGTGACAGCGCTCTTCGGACACCGCCCCCGCACCAAGACAGCGTCACAGGTGATCGCGGAACTGAATGCCCTGTACGCCCTGGGGTGGCGCGAGGGAATATTCTTCGTTGACGACAACCTGATCGGCAACAAGGCCCGCCTGAAACGCGAACTGCTCCCCGCACTCATCGCATGGCAGCGCGAGAGAAGGCCCCTCCCCTTCAGCACAGAGGTCTCGGTGAACATCGCCGACGACGCTGAACTCATGCGCCTGATGGTCGAGGCGGGATTCGACACAGTGTTCGTCGGCATAGAGACACCCGACGAGGCATCGCTGAGAGAGTGCAGCAAGAGGCAAAACACCGGACGCGACCTCCTCGCCGATGTGAAGAGGATCCACCGGGCCGGGCTGCAGGTTCAAGGCGGATTCATCGTCGGGTTCGACAGCGACAGACCCACGATCTTTCGCCGACAGATCGAGTTCATCCAGAAAAGCGGGATCGTGACCGCCATGGTCGGGCTGCTCCAGGCCCCTCCGGGCACACGCCTTTTCGAGCGTCTGAAGCGGGAGCGCCGCATCGTGGGGTCCGGTTCCGGCGACAACGTTGACGGCAGCACGAACATCGTGCCGGGGATGGCCATCGAGACATTGCGTCAGGGGTACAGGAACATCCTCAAGCACATCTATGCTCCGGAAAACTACTATCAGCGCGTGAAAACATTCCTTCGCGAGTATCGCGCGCCGAAGATCTCGCTGCGTCTGACCGTGGGGCAGGTGCTGGCGTTCGTCCGGTCCGTCCTGCGACTCGGTATAATCGGCAGGGAGCGCGTCCAGTACTGGAAACTGATGCTGTGGACGGCCTCCCGCCGGCCGGAACTTCTGCCACTGGCGGTCAGACTGATGATCTACGGCCATCATTTCCGCAAGGTGTGCGAACGGACCGTGCTCGCACGCAACTGATCGCCCCGCCCACCCATCCGCCTGCGCGGCCGGCCCAAGACTGGCACGGCCGCCGGCACATGACCATGGAGGACAGGAGTCTCTCACGATGCCGCGGCAGTATCCGATAGAACGCGTTCGCAACATCGGGATCATGGCGCACATAGATGCCGGCAAGACCACCTGCACCGAACGCATCCTGTTCTACACGGGCCGTTCCCATCGGCTCGGCGATGTTGACGAGGGCACGGCGATAATGGACTGGATGGAGCAGGAGCGGGAGCGCGGGATCACCATCACGAGCGCCGCGACAACCTGCATCTGGCGCGAGCACCAGATCAATATCATTGATACGCCTGGCCACGTTGACTTCACCGCCGAGGTCGAACGCAGCCTGCGCGTCCTGGATGGCGCCGTCGGCCTCTTCTGTGCCGTGAGCGGAGTCGAGCCACAGTCCGAGACGGTCTGGCGCCAGGCCGACAGGTACGAGGTGCCGCGCATCGCCTTTGTCAACAAGATGGACCGCGCTGGCGCCGACTTCTTCGCGGTCGTCGAACAGATAAGGAAGGAACTCGGCTCGAACGTGGTGCCGATCGTCCTTCCCATCGGGACCGGCGACGAGTTCGTCGGCATCCTCGACCTCGTGAAGGACTGTGCCGTCTATTACGACGAGGCGGACAACGGCGCCACTTTTCGCGAGCGGCCCGTGCCCGAGGCGATGCGGGAACAGGCCCGTATGTGGAGGCGCAACCTCGTCGAGCGATGCGCCGAGGTGGACGACCGTCTCCTCGAGAAGTTCTGCGCGGACGAGCCCATATCCGATGAGGAGATCCGTTCGGCCCTCCGGCGGGCTGTGCACGAGCGGCTCATCTGCCCTGCGCTCTGCGGCAGCGCGGTGAAGAACAAGGGCATTCAGCGCCTCCTCGACGCGGTCGTTGACTACTTGCCGAGCCCGGTTGACCTTCCGCCGATCAGCGGCTCATGTCTCGAAGGCAGGCCGATCGAGCGCATACCCCGAGACGACGGCCGCCTGGCGGCGCTGGCCTTCAAGGTCGTCAATGACAGACACGTCGGCAGGCTCACGTACGTCCGCGTGTACTCCGGCACGCTCAAGGCCGGCTCCTACGTCCTCAACTCCAGCCGGGGGAAACGCCAGCGCATAGGGCGCATCATGAGGATGCACGCCAATCATCGCGAGATCGTGGACGCGCTTTACAGCGGCGAGATAGGCACCGTGGTCGGCCTCGCCGACACCATGACCGGAGAGACGATTTGTTGCGAGGATGACCCTATCATCCTCGAGGCTATCGAGTTCCCGGCACCCGTCATGAGCGTCGCCGTGCAGCCTCAGGCCAGTGGGGACCGCGACAAGCTCCATACCGCGCTCACGCGGCTTGCAGCGGAGGACCCGACCTTTCTCGTGACGGTGGACCCGGAGACGGAGGACACGATCATATCGGGGATGGGGGAACTGCACCTCGAGATCGTGCTCGACCGCGCAAGGCGCGAGTTCGATGCGAGCGTCGTGGCCGGCCAGCCACAGGTCGCATACCGCGAAACGCTCACCTCGCCCGTGCGCGTCGAGGAGAGGCTGCGCAAGCAGACCGGCGGCCACGGTCAGTACGCGCACGTCATCCTGCACATCGAGCCCCTCGGTCCGGGTGAGGGATTCGAGTTCCTCAACGAGATCCGCGGAGGAGATATCCCGCGCGAATACATACCCGCCATCGAGAGGGGAATTGTCGACGCCATGGTCAAGGGGCCATGGGCCGGCTTCCCCGTCGTTGACGTTCGGGTGAGGCTCACGGACGGCTCCTATCACGAGGTGGACAGTTCCGAGTTGGCGTTTCGCACGTGCGCCGCAACGGCCTTCAGGAACGGTTTCCTGCGCGGCAACCCCGCGCTGCTCGAACCGATCATGAGCGTGAACATAGTCACGCCGTCGGAGTTCATGGGCGCGCTCGTCGGCGCCATCTGCGCCAAGCGCGGCCGCGTCACCGGAATCGAACCGCAGGGCTCCGCACAGGTCATCCACGCGCTCTGTCCGCTCGCAAACCTCTTCGGCTACATGGGCGAGTTGCGCAACGCCACCCAGGGTCGCGCTTCGTTCACCATGCACTTCGAACACTACGAGCCCGTGCCCTTCGCCCTGGCGGAGGAGATCATCGAGAAGCGCAAGGCGGCCCTCCGCAGCCGAAACGGGCGGGGCTGATCGCACCCTGAGGCCGCCGCCCGTCCTGTCCGACCCGATTCCCCCGCGACGGCCAGGCTGCTGGCGCGATCGTCTATCGCCCGGTCGCCGAATTGTTTATCATATCAGCCCAGGCCATGACTAGTTCCTGCGCGTGCATGTGGCACACTTCGGAAGAGAGACAGATGACTCGACACGGTGTCTATCGGAAGTTCCTGGTCCTCCTTTTCATCCTCATCCCGCTCGCCGCCGCGGCGGCCGAGCCGCGACCTGACCGCCTGGACCGTGAGGCCGTTCTCCTTGCCGCCCGGGACGTGACGCCAGAGAAATATCCCGATGCGGACGACGTCCTGGTGGATGACCTCATCAGGGAGACCTACCAGCCAGACGGAACATCAGTCAACACGGATGACACCTATATCAAGGTCCTGACAGACAAGGGGCGCCAGGAGAATCGAACGCTCTCGTTTCACTTCACCATCCCCTACAGCCGCGTCCGGGTCGAGACGGTCGAGGTAATCAAGCCCGACGGCACCACGGTCGGAGTCGACGTCGAACAGCAGTCGCGCGTCATGACCGATCCGTCCCAGATGGGTCAGAACATCTACAATCCTAACGACAAGGTACTCCAGGTCAGCGTTCCCGCGCTCGACGTGGGCGACGTCCTCCATTACTTCTCCATCCGCGAGACCGTCAAGCCGCGTGTGCCCGACACATGGAGCGACTACATGGTGTTCGAGTACACGAGCCCCATACGCCGTCTGACCTACGAGGTTGTCGCTCCGAAGGCTCGGCCACTCCGAAGGATCGCCCTCCGCGACCCGGTCGCCGGGACCGTCTCCTACAGCGCCGAGGAGACACAGGACCATACGATTCACCGATGGGTCGTCCGAGACGTGCCCCGGATGTACGAGGAGCCCGATATGCCCCCGCTCGAAACGGTCGTCCAGCGGCTTCTCGTCAGTACGATACCCGGCTGGGAGGAGATATCCCGCTGGTACTGGAGATTGTGCGAGCCACATCTCGAGACAACCGATCAGATGCGCCGCACCGTGGGCGAACTGACCTCCGGCCTCGCCGGTCGCCAGGAGAAAATCGAGGCGCTCTTCCGATTCGTCTCCCAACAGGTGCGGTACCTGGGGCTCACGATGGAGACCGAGGCTCCGGGCTACGAGCCGCACGACGTCAGGGTGACGTTCGAGAACCGTTACGGGGTCTGCCGCGACAAGGCGGCGCTCCTCGTCGCGATGCTGCGCGACGCTGGCATCGAGGCGTTTCCGGTCCTCATCCACAGCGGACCCAAGAAGGACGCGGAAGTGCCACAGCCTTACTTCAACCACGCCGTCGTGGCGGCGAAAAACCCGGACGGTACCTACCTCCTGATGGACCCTACCGACGAAAACACCAGGGACCTCTTCCCCGCATACCTCGCGGACCGGAGTTATCTCGTGGCGACCCCCGAGGGAGACCCGCTGCGCACTTCCCCGATAGTCCCCGCGGAGAATAACCTCGTCCGCATAGAGACCCACGCTCGACTGAGTCCGCGCGGCGACCTCCGCGCGGAGAGCGTGGTGCGGTTCGAGGGCGTGAACGACAGCGCATACAGGGGCTACTTCTCCCGGATAAAGCCCTCCGAGCGGCGCCTCTACTTCGAGGGAATCCTGAAGCAGGCCATTCCGGGTGCCAGGCTCGCACACATGGACATCGAGCCAGAGGACGTGCGCGATACCAGCCGCCCACTGTCGGTCAGACTCCAGTTCGAGGCCGACGACCTGGTCATCCGCGACAGTCAGGTCGCGATCGTGCCGCTCCCACGCCTGGGCGCCCGCGTCGGCATGGTGAACTTCGTCATCGAACGTGCCGGACTTCGCGAGCGCAAGTATCCTCTGGTCACCGGTTTCGCCTGCGGCGTCGAGGAGGCCTTCAATCTCGACCTCGACTCCGCGCTGGGGCCCAGCCTGGCAATCCCGCATTACGATTCGATCGAGAACGATGCTATCCTGTTCAGACAGAGCCTGTCCCGCGACGGAAACCTCCTCCGCGGCGCCGGCATCTTCCACCTGCGCGTCCCCGAACTCAGCCCCGCCCAGTATCGCGACTTCCGCTCGGCCCTCGAAACTATCGAGATACAATCCCGCAAGAAGCCTGTCTTCGCACCGCTCGACGGCCGGGCCGAGGCCGACGTCGAGATACTCCATTCCGAAAAGGTCTGTGACCTCGACAGCCCGCACGAGTGGACCGAGACACATGAGATGCGCTGCAGGGTACTCACCTACGCTGGCGCAAGGCGTTACGCGGAACTCAAGTTCGATTTCAACCCCGCCTGGGAGGATGTGCGGCTCGACTTCGCCGAGGTGACCAGCCCCCGGGGCGAGACGAAGTCGGTGGGAACTGCCGAACAGAACGTCATGGACGCCGAATGGGTTGGCTCCGCACCCAGATATCCGCCGGGAAAAACGCTCGTCGTGAGCCTGCCGGGCGTCGAGGTGGGCTGCGTAATCCATTATCGCGTGGTGCGGCATGTTCGTGACAGGCCCTTCTTCGCCGCCAGGCCGACGTTCAGCGCCTTCGATCCGATTCGCTGGCAGACGTTCGTCCTCGACTCGCCAGACGACCTCGAGGTCTCCGTCGTGCCGCTCCGTGCCGACGCGGTTGCAAGTTCCGAGACCCGTTTCACCTCGCGGCGAGTGCAGCGCCAGTGGACTGCGCGCGACGTGGAGGCGGTCAAGCGAGAACGTGACCTCCCGCCGTGGTGGGCCTTCAATCCTACCATTTGTCTCTCCACCGGCAACTGGCGCACTTACGCTGACCAGGTCCGATCGGCCCTCGTGCGCGCGACCCTACACCAGCCGGAGACGAAGGGGCGAGCGATGGAGATCGCGCGTTCCCTCGCTACGAACGAGGAGCGCGTGAGGGCTATCCGGGACTTCGTGGCGCGCAGGGTGCGGAACGCTGGACCACCGTTTCACGCGCTTCCGTTGAGCGCCATATCCCCCGCCGATCGCACGCTGGCCGACGGCTACGGGAACTCTGCAGACCGCGCCATCGTTCTTTACGCCATGCTTACAGCGGCCGGCCTCCGACCGGAGTTCGTCCTCGCCTCGGATACGCCCGCCGCGAAAAACATGGAGCCGCCCCTCCTGTCGTCGCCCCATCCGGCCGACTTCCCGGAGGTCCTCGTCCGCGTCCGCGTCGGCGGGAGATCAGTTTACCTTAACGACACCGACGAGTACGCCGCTCTGGGCACGACCGCCCACGACGGCTTCTACGGCCTCGAACTCTCCACGGGCCGGATCGCATTGATCCGGGCCCCCGAAGAGTTCCGCGACAGGACCGACGAAGCGTACGAAATCCAGATCCAGGATAACGGCGATGCGCTCGTGCGGAAGACCAGGTACTACAGGGGAGTGGCATTCAGCCGGCAGGCCCGGAAGTTCGCGGAGATGACTCCCGAGGAGCGGCGACGCTACCACCAGGAGGCCGTCGCCGCGATCGCTCAGTCCGCAGAACCGGCGGGGGACCTCGAGGCCCACTTCGACCAGTACCCCGGCAGAGAGGTGCTGCCGGTCCTGGTAAAGCGCTTCGCGGTCGGAGAGGATGGTTACCTGCAGTTTTCGCTTCCGGCCAGCCTGGTGGGCATTCTGGACCTGCAGGGCGACACGCGGACGAACCCCCTTTACTGGCCGCGCGAGCGCCGCTTGACCGTGACGACAAGCCTCACCCTGCCACCGGGTGCGCGCCGCCTGGCGTTGTGCCCGTCCGCATTCGAAAGGTCGCTCCCCTCCGGTGCAGGCACCGTTTCGCTCGCCATATCATCGGAGCCCAATCGTGGTACCCTCGAGATCGCCCATACTGCATCTCTGGCCGCAACGATCATGCCCGCCGCAGACTACGAGGCACTGCTCGATCTCCAGCGCGATCTGGACCACCCCAGGAGCCGCAGTTTCCTGGCCCTGCAGAAGCCGTCGCCCTAGGCGCGGCCGCTGATTGGACGGTGCCGAACAATGGCCGGCACACGCGAGATACTGCCCCGTACGATGATCGTATCCGGTTGCACGCTGGCGAGCCGAGTGCTCGGCCTCGTGCGGGATGTCGTCACGACCTCGGTCTTCGGCGCCTCGACGGGCCTCGACCTGTTCGTCGTCGCATTCACCGTGCCGAACCTCTTTCGCGCCCTTTTCGGCGAGGGAGCGCTGAGTTCCGCGGTGGTTCCGGTCTTGCGCGGCGAGTTCCTCGATCCCGAAAAGGACGAGCGCCTTCTCTTGCGCGCCCTGATGGGGGCGCTCGTCGCCATTCTCGTGGGTTTCACCATCCTCGCCTGGATAGCCTGCGCCTCCCTGGCGACCCTGGGGCATCTGTCGTCGAACGGCCGGCTTCTCTGCCGCCTCCTCGCGATCGTCCTGCCGTACATGCCGCTCATCTGTGCAACGGCGCTGCTGGGCGCCGCCCTCAACGCGCGGGGACGGTTCTTCGCACCGGCCGCCTCCCCGATACTCCTGAATCTCTGCTGGATCGTAGCGGCCTGGGGATTCGGCAGGCGCTTCGGCGTGTACGCGCTCGCCGTAGGAGTAGTGGTCGCCGGCCTCATGCAGTTTTCGATGCAGGTACCGTTCATCCACAGTCTGGGCTGGTCGGTGAGGCCGCTGTGGGACTGGTCGCACCCGGGACTTCGTCGCGTGGCGCGCCTCATGATACCTGCGGTGCTGGGGCTGGGGATCGTTCAGGTCAACGTGGCACTCGACCGCGTCATCGCGCAACTATTCGCGAAGGCCGGTGCGAACAGCGTCCTTTTCGTCGGCAATCGCCTGATGCAGTTCCCGCTGGGTGTCTTCGGGATCGCCCTGGCGACCGCCGCCTTTCCGACGATGGCTGACCGCGCCGCCAGGGGCGACCGAGCCGGGCTCCTCGACGGGCTCGACCTCGCGTCGAGGATGGCGCTCTTCATCGCGCTGCCCGCGATGGCGGTGATGCTGTCGCTGAATCTGCCGCTCGTGAGGCTCCTCTTCGAGCACGGACGCTTTTCATCCGAGGCATCGGAGCGGACGGCGCGAGTCCTGTTCTGGTACGGCACTGGCTTCTGGGCGTTCTGCACGGCTCACGTTCTGACGCGTGGCTTTCATGCGCAGCAGGATACTTCGACGCCCGTTCGAATCGGCGCCCTCGTGGTGGGGCTGAATCTTGCGCTGAACCTGGCGCTTGTCCGCCCCATGGGCGAGGCGGGCCTCGCCCTGGCCAGCAGCATCGCGGGAACAGTGAACGTGATCTGGCTCGCGATCGCGCTCCGCAGACGCCTGGGTCGTCTCAACGGGCGAAGGACAGTCCGAACGCTGACCAGGGGAGTTCCGGCAGCGGCCGTCGCCGGCGCCTGTGGATACGGCGTCGCGCGCCTCGTCGGCAACGTACTGGGAGCCGACGCGAGTTTCCACGGCACGACGGGAGCACGGCTCGCGACCGTCTGCGCCGGCATGGTCGCGGTGCTCCTGCTCTACGCCTGCCTCGCCTGGCTTCTCCGCATGAGCGAAATACGCGATCTGGCCGCCGCTCTCGTCAGACGAAAGAAGCGCGACGAGCAGTGGTAATCGCGAACATTCCCCTTCCGGTCGCAGCGCCAACCTCGTCGTCGGGGCAGACAAGCGACCTCGCGGCTGAAAAGGGGACTCGAGCTACGAACTCGATGCGCGCGGGACTGCGTCACTCGTAGAGCGGATCAGGAATGTCGTCCTCTTCGAACGAATCCTGAAGTTCCAGTTCGATTTCCTGACGACGCCGCAGGAACAACGCCTGATACCGCTCCTTGATGAGCGCCAAGCGTTTCGCGCGGCCCTGGGGATCCATGCGAACGCTTTTGGGGGTCATGGACCTGCGTCTCCTCAACCTTGCAACCGGCCGACCCTCCGTAACCACGAAATGGAGTGGCCGGCCAAACGGTGCAAAATTATAGCAACGAACTTCCCAATGTCAACAGACCCGGAGCAGGAAAACCGCCGCCCGTGACACGGTCTCAACATCTTGTGCAACAGTACTTTATAACGTAATCTCCGCCATTCCGGGGAAGACCTCGACCATCAGTGCTTTCGCGCTCTGGTGGACAGGGATGTCGGGTCACGGTGCGAGTTTTCCTTGACGGGAACCGATGTCCTCTGTATCCTCATCGCGTTTCAGATAGCAGAACAACGCGAGTGGCAGGACGCCCGAGCACCGATGCGATTCACCACCGCATACAGAGAGTTCGCTGGAAGACCCCGGAAATCTGCGAACATCTCCGGACGAACATCTTTGGTCGCTTGATGACAGGTGGTCGCTGCGACACCTCCCGTTCCGCCTGCCGCCGCGAACAGGAGAGCAGTGACAGGGCCAGGCAACTGGCGCCTGGATGACGAGGAGACCGAAATGGCTGTTCAAGTGACGCGCGAACACGGCTTCCCGCCGGAGTCGGTGGACAGGTTGCTCGAGGAGGCAGTGACCCGGGCTGCGCTGGAGAACGGGCTCAGCATCGTGGAGCGCGCAATGCGCCGACTCAAGGTCGCCGGAATGGGAGCCACGGGCGAAGTAAAATGGGACGACAGGCGGATCACGGTCACCGCCAACGTGCCCTTCGCTTTCGGGTTTGTCGAGTCGCAGATCCGGGGTACCGTGGAGCAGATACTCGACCGCATTCTGTCGGTCCCCCGCTGAGGCGATCAACTCTATACGGGCAATCTCACCCGATGAATGCAGGAGCGAAGCGCCCGAACTCCGCCCGCATTCCTAGGCCTCGTCCAGGCCAAGACCTCGAAGGTCGGCCAGCACACCCCGTCGCTCCGCGTCGTACAGGCGCCAGATGACGCGAAGACTCTGGAGGCTCCTGCGTCCGTCTGTGAGTGGTCGCTCTCCCTTCTCGACGCAATCCAGGAAATGAGCGAGTTCATTCTCGGTGTGCTTCCCACCCTCGGACTCGAGCAGTTCCTCCTGGACCCGGCCACGATGGAAATAGAGCCTCCTGTCAGTGATGGCCGCCTCCAGCATCCCCTCCTCGCAGTGGGCGTGAATGGCATAGCCGAGACGCGTCCCGCGCGCACCCCAGGTGCCGAAGTGATAGCCCAGGCGCCCCCCTTCGAACTCCATCACAGCGTTGCTCGTCCCCTCTCGCTCCATCCAGGGCGTGCAGAGGTTCGTGCCGATGTGGATTCCCCGCACAGGCCGGCCCAGGAACCAGAGGAGGAGGTCAACGTAGTGGCAGCCATGGCTGAAGAACTGGCCGCCGCCGAGCGTGGCGGCCCGACACATCCAGTTATCCGGCGATCGCTCGGTGTGCTGTTCGGTCCAGATAGAGACCTGGAAGCACGGCCCGTACTTGCCGGAGTCCAGGCACTCCTTCATCTTCACGACGAGCGGATGATATCTCATGCAGTAAGCCACCATGAGCGTGCGGCCCGCCCTCTCGGCGGCTTCGATAATCTCGAGGCATTCCGTCTCGGTGTTCGCGAGCGGTTTCTCGATGAGGACGTGTTTACCGGCGGCGAGACAATCGAGCGCGACGCGATGGTGCAGGTGATGTGGAAGCGCTATGAGAACGGCGTCAACCTCCTCGAGGATCTCGCGGTAGTCCTCGACCACCAGCGCGCCGGGGAGGAGTTCTGCCGCCCGGCGCCGCGCCGTCTCGTCAACGTCCGCGGCCGCGCTCACCTCGAGACGATCCGAGTGCACGCGGAACCGCCGCATGTGACTGGACCCCATGTTCCCGCATCCGATCAGTCCAAGTCGGAGGGGGGACATCGCGAAGCTCTCCGATAATCGAACGAGTCCATGCGAACGACTGGAATGTGTAATGTTGCTGTGGCGTGCGCTGAATGTCAAGGCGGGGGCCGAATATGCGGCTTCTCTCGCTAGTCGGATGACCTGAAAGGGTGCCGGGCAGGTAAGCGCGGCCGCCCGCCCCGAAGCGCGTGCCCAAGCGCCTCGACGGATGCCGCCAGACTCTCCTCTCGAGGTCGCAACCCGATTGGGCCCGCGCCTGGGTTCAGGGCGAGCGGCCAGATGCTCGGTTCGAATCGCGTACCCGGGTTTCCGCAAGGCGCGTGCCGACCCGTCGCATCGGCAGAAGGACGCCGGAGAGACGTAACTCAACTCCTTGCGCTCACCGACGTTGCGGCACATATCCCACACGTCGAGCAGCCGAAAGAAGAAGTTTACTGCTCGCCGGTTGCCGGCGCGCGTCGCAGGCTGCTACATGTGCCGAACCAGAAGGAGACGGCTTTGGCCGTGCTGAATGAAGCGCTCAAAAGGCAGTGGCACACCCGCGATACACCCGGGAGATCGCGAGAATCGCCTGGATGATGGATAGCGTCGTCAAGAAAGCGGCGGCCCTGTCGGTGAACTGGCGAACGATGTTGACGCGGTGCTCGAGGGCATCCCGCCGTTCCTAGGCCAGCCTGCCGAGCACCGTTTCGAGTTGGCCCGACTCCTCCGCAGTTGCGATAGACTCGATATAGTGCGGCGGCCACTCCACCGAGTGCGCAAGCGCCTCGGCGAAAGTGTGTCCCGACTCCAGGTTTACAGCGCTCGACCGGAGACGGTCCCGCACCACTCGGTTGCCCACCGCTCCTGCGGCACCCTGAACCATCTGCACCGCGCTCACGCCACCGATGTAAAGATAGCGTAGGCAGACAGTGAACTGATAGATTGCAAGATCGCGGACTGTCTCGCCGACGACGGGAACGTGCAGCACCGCCGCGTCCACCAGTCGGCGCAATGGTGGGAGGCGGACGAACGCGAGGACCAGCATCGTGACAGGCGACGCAAGGCACAGGTAGGTGACGAACTGTTCCAGACCGCGGCGGGGCCCGACGAACGCGGTCCAGAGAACACATATGACAAGCCATCCGAAGAGCGTGATCGCGACCGGAGCGAACCAGAGCATGTGCGCGCTACGCTGTGCGCGGACGAGGCCGCGAAAATGCTCAGCCGCCTCCGCAAGACCGTCCGCGAGCATCCCCGCCCTCTCCGAGCACCGGACTACCTCGATGAAGTGCGGCGGCCAGGCTGCACGCCGGTCGCAGAGCCCTTCATAGAAGGTCCGTCCGTCCATGACTGCCGCCTCGAGCGCCTGCAATGCTCTGCGGGCGGCGCGAGACCGGCGATACCGCAGGAGCACCGCGAAGGTACGGTCGAGCGACACCCCTGCCCCCAGCATCTCCGAGAGAACGTCGGAGATTCGCGCCGTCTCACGGTAGGATATGCGTCCGATCGCCGGACCTCCCGAGGCAAGCGCCAACACTCTCTCGGCCCAGGCCGCCTCTCCGGGCCATCCACAGGCGCGTCAAGGCCGACATCTCTCGAGTATGCGCTGCAGGTTGCCACCGAGGATCTTGGCCTTATCGTCAGGGTCGAGGCGCGAATAGACGACCCAGCCGACTTGCTGGCGCGGGTCCCGCATTGGCAGGTCGCTGCCGTAAACGACCTTCTCGACGCCGGCGCCCTCGACTAGCGACTCGATGATCCCGGCGGTGACAGTCGTGTAGGTGATGTCGAGATACACGTTGGGGTGCGCGCGCGCGCACGAAACAGCCGGCGCCAGCCAACGATACTGCGCGCCGCAATGCGGCACTATCCAGGCCACGTTCGGGAAGCGCCGCGCCAGGTTCTCGACCTCGCTGAAATCGGTGTCGCTCCGGTTTCGGTCGAGAAGCACCATGAAATGATGTGCGTCGAGGTACTCCCACCACACGTCGTAGAGCGGGTCGTCGTAGCGCAATGCGAAGAAAAACGGCTTCGCACCCTTGAATCGCTTGTCGGCGTAAAGTGCCGGTATCATGCGCCGGAGTTCGTCCTGAGAGTAGTGACATGGATCGAACGATGCCATTCCCCAGTAGGTGCCCGGGAAGACATCGAGCGCCTGGCGGACGGCCTCGTTTCCGCCGATCGAGTCGCCGACGATCACGCTCCAACTCATGAGACCACCTGCCGTGTAGCCCAGGCGCTCGACGTGACGCAGTATCCCAGCTGCGTCGCCCGCGTACATCGTCGAGCGGCCGTCGCCCATCAACCCGTGGTGCAGGACGTGCATGTGAGGATCTATGATGGGAACCGGCAGTGGTTTGCCAAGTCGGGCCGCGCACATGAGGCTATCCTCGTCCGGATTCGTCACAGGCCGCACAGGCCCCTGTCCCTTGAGGAGCCTGCGGAGGTTGCCGCCCGCGATCTTCGCGCGGACCTCGTCCGAGACCTCGGCGTAACTGACATACGCGCGGTGCGCGCCCATGGACATCTCGCTGTAGTTGCTCGCGAACAGGAGGCGATCGGCGTAACCGCGCTCCACGAGGTTTTCGAGCCCCCGGTGTACCTGAAGATGCGTGAATGTGAGATGGAGATTCGGGCAGGCCGCCATCAACGCACTCACGTAGCGCTCCTCGGCCCAACTGACGTGCGTGAGAAGAACGGGCAATCGCGGATAACGCCGAAGGAAAACCTCCAGGTCCATGAACCGGTCAAACTGGTCGCGCCGGAGTATCGTGAGGGTCCCCTGTCGCTCGAGGGCTTCGAGAAGAGGGGCGCTGGTTTCCGACAGGAGTTCCCACGAGTTTGCCTTCGGGTTGAGTGTTACGGCACGCACGTCGCGCGCGGCCATCTCGTCCAGAAGTGCGTCAGGGGAGGGAAACTGACCCGTTCTGTCCGGCATCACGTTCCAGATGGGGAAGAGGTTGTCCCTCCCCTGGAGCATGTGACTGAGAAGGCGGTTGCCGTACATCGGGTCATAGGCCACGCTGAGCCTGTGGGAAACCAATGCGCCAGCAACGGAACAGTGCCTCATCTCGTTCAGTAGGTCATCGAGCGTCCACGGCTGTGCGGGATGCTTCGCCAGATACGGGCCGATCGAAACGAAGGCGTCGAAGAATACGGTTTCCATGTCTCATCCCTTCGAAACCGGATCGTCGGCAAGCGAGTATGTCAACGCCCGTAACGCGAGGGGAAAGAGCCTTTATGACGCTGTCACTGTTCCAGGCGCTTTTCCGCCTCGGCGAGTTTCTCCTCCAGAGCGCTGCGCGCGGACGGGTCGAGCGTGGCCGCGGCCTTCCGGATCTCTTGCAGGGCCTGCCGGCTGTTTGCCGCACCCACCAGCGACACTATAGCCGCCTCCCGCACCTCCTTGTTTCGGTCTGCCACGCCCTGTACCAGAACGGGGAGGACCCGATCCGTCAAGGCACCCAATGTCCTGAAGGTGAGGACGGCGGACAGTCGCCGCCTGGCATCATCCGAGCGGAACTGCTCCGTCACACGGAGAAACACGTTGCCGCCACCCCTCGCCTCCTGAGCCGCGATGCCGATCGCCGCTCCCCGCACCGCGTCATCCGGATCTCCGAAAATCTCGAAGACCGCATCGAGGAGCCCAGCGTCGTCGGGCGCAATTCGATGCGCTGCGAGGAGCGCGGCCTGGCGTAGGCGCACGTCTTCGCTGCTCCTTGCCACGCCGATCAGAACAGGCACGGCCTGCGCCGCGGCCTCGCCCATCTCGGGCAGGAGGTTCACCGCCATCGTCCGGCCCTCCACCGGAAGATCGGAGCGCTGCACGACTGCCAGCAGGAGCGGCACAGACCTCGCCTCGCGCGGGCCTATCTCCCGGATTATCATCGCGGCCTGCGAGCGAACCGGAACCTCGCGGTCGCCCAGCGCTTCGACGATGGCAGGAAACACTCGCCGCGCTTTCTCCTTCATGTCGCTCAGATTGCGCATCGCCTGAATGCGTACCAGCAGGTTCGGGTTCTTCAATTGCCCGGCCTGATAGGCGACGGACCGCCGGTACACAACGACATACCAGACGAATAAGGCAGACACGACGAGGACGGCGAGGAGCGCCCAAAGGCGCAATCGGCTGGTTCTGCCCGTTGCGCTCTGTGCCTCCAACTCCGGCCCCGCGCCCTCGGAAGACCCCTCCGGCGAAAACCGCTGCGAATCCGGTTGCATAGAACGCTCGTCGCCCATTGTCTTGCTCCCTCGTCTCTCACCCGATTCCATCGCACCTCGCTCCGTGCGACGCCACCGCGCAACATGATACCACGTTCACACGGCCCAGGCACTTGGACGGGAGGGCCCGTCACACGTGGAAGACCCTGCCGGATGAAGGATGCTCGCTCAGGTACCGCGCGAGGAGACGCATCGTCTCGTCCAGTCCGCCGGCGAGTTCCACATCGAAAGCATTCGCGGCGTCACGGTGGCGTTCGAGCCAACTCCATGCGAGGCGCAACGCTTCCTCCTCCTCGGGGGATGGAGGAGGTGGGGGAGGCCCGAAGAAGAACTCCTCGATGATCGGCCTGAGACGGCCGGGGTCGTCGCGAGGTATGACCACGCGTCGGAGCGCACGGTTCCCGTGGAAGAGAAACACCTCCGCTTCCTCCGGCGTGACTGCGGGCAAGACGACGACCCAGCGTCTTGTCGGGGCGCGCTGGCTCGCCGTGCGGTCATGGACGTCGAACTGGATATTGATGGCCGGCTTCAGTTCCTTTATCCGCTGCTGCTCCAGGAGTATGGCCGCCAGTTCGGAGCCGGTCTCCTCGACATCTATGGCGTAGAGATCTTCCAGTATCCGCTGCTCTTTGTCGTCGCGCTGGACACGGGCGCGGAAGTAGTCCCCCACTCGCCTGCGGAGGTTCGCGGCCTTCCCGACGTAAATCGGTTTTCCGCTGGCGTCGTACATGGTGTACACGCCGGGCGATTGCGGAAGACCCTCGATGAAGTCGCGGTCGAAATCGAAACGGGAGAAGTCAACGTTTTCGCCTACCGGTCGCTGGCGCTCGACCCAGCCAGATGGGTCGCCCAATCCCAGTTTTTCCTTCTGCGAGATCATGGCGGCCAGGAGTTCCGCGATGAAGTCGGCCCGCTCCGCCGCGCTCTGTGGCTCTCGCATTGCAACTCCCAGGCGCCCGGCCAGGTCCTCCATGGTGCGTATGTCACGTCCGATTGCCCGCCTGGCCAGGCGGCCCAGGTAAAGTTGCTCTGTCCGCCGGCCAGAACTCCTCAGGAGGCGCACGACACCGTCCTGGAAACTGCCCGGGTGAACCGACACGACTGCACCGGTCACGAATTCGGCCGCAGCGGAAAAAGCATCGGCGAGCGACACGCCCTCGCGCAGCCTTCCGCGAAGGTGCGGCGGGACGAGCGCGCCCGGCAGCGCGCGCTCCGGCCTTATCACGCCTCCGCGGCGCTCGCCAATATGGCCGCGGGGATCCACGCGAACAGCAGCCCATTCGAGGGGTACCCTGCCGCCTGATGCAACGACCTCGCAGCACTCGATGACCGTGAAACCGTCGTCCGCGTCGGCAACAGGCGCGGGACGCGCCAGGACCCAGACACCGTCGGGGGTGCGGATTACGCGGGATTCGCTCTCTAGGACGCCAGCGATCAGCCTTTCGCAGAGTGCTTCGGACGCGGCCGCTGGCGCAAGGAAGACGCGCGCAAGTTCGACCGAGGTCACCCCACCCGGACGCTCCGCAACGTACGCCACTATCTTGTCCTGAACGGTTTGCTTCACGCGGAAACCCCTGCCAGTGCAACGTCCACAACGTCAAAGCGAGAGAGTCGGATCAACGTTTGCGCAGCGCCTCGATCGTGCGCGCCATATCGTCCGGCAACGGCGCCTCGAATGTCACATATCTCCCTGTCACCGGATGAGTGAACGCGAGCCTCCACGAATGTAGCGCCTGACGGTCGAGAAGGACGACATCTTCCCCGTTGCCTTCCATCGGGCGCAGATCCGACAGGCGCAGTTCCTTCCGGACGCCGTAAAGTTTGTCGCACACCACGGGGTGTCCGATGTGGCGGAGGTGCGCGCGTATCTGATGCTGACGACCGGTGTACAGACGGCACCGCAGGAGCGTAAAGCCGGGGAAACGCTCCAGCACAGTAACACCTGTGCGAGCGGGAAGCCCATGCGGGTGCACGATCATGAGCGCAATGTTCGGATTCTTGTCCGGCTCCTTGCAGAGCGGCTGATCAATCTCGAACGAATCTTTCGACACGACCCCTTCCGCCAGGACGAGATACTCCTTGACCACGTCGAGTTTCTCGAAGGAGAGGGGCGCACCACGCTCGTGTCGCCGGGTCTTGACTGCGAGAAGGACCCCGCTGGTCTCGCGATCCACACGATGAGCGAGTTTGGGGATGATGTCCTTCTCCGGGTCATTCAGGTCCCTGTAACGGAGGTGCAGCGCATTTATGAGAGTATCGTAGAGGTGGCGTCCGGAGGGGTGGACGACGATGTTGGGTTGCTTGTTCAGGACGATGAGAAGATCGTCCTCGTAGAGGATGTCGAGCGGGATCTCGGCGATGCGCTCCGCATCCTGGGGCGGCGGAGGCAGGGGCACGCGCACCTCCTCGAAAGCCTTGACGCGGTACGATTGATCCACGCGTCTGCCGTCGGCGGTGATCTCGCGTTCCCGGATCATCTGCTGGATTCTAGCGCGCGACCTGTAGGGCATCTTCATACCGAGAAACCGGTCGAGGCGCATGCCCGCCTGGTTCGGATGGACGATGAACGTTTCGGCCTCCTGGGGCCGAATGAGCTTGTCGGGGGGGCGCCGACGGGGCCATCCTGGCTTTCCCCGCCACCCCCTGATTTGTGACGTCGCCTTGCGAACCATTGCGCAATGAGCCTACCCGGCGCCCCTCCGGTCGGTCAAGGCGACCGCGGGGATGGCGGGCGCCTTGACACGGCGCGGAAACGGCCCGTATTATACGGCAGTGGTGTCGGGCACAGCGATTTTTCCCACCATGGACTGCATTTTGGCGCGCGACACCGCCTCGGTGAACCCGGACCACACCGAATATCGCCCCGCGGAGGATATGGATGATACAGGCCCAGACGCGACCGGACTACGCGAGCACGCAGGCCGCTCTCGAAAAGATCCGGTCGAGCAAGGCGTTGCCATCGGTGCCCGCCGTGGCGCTCAAGACGATAGAGATATGCAACGATCCCGACGCAAACCTCTCCCGCCTCGCGAAAATGATCTCGTCGGATCCGGCGCTGGCGGCGAAGATGTTGCAAATGGCGAATTCCTCTTTTTCCGCCGCGCGCACAAAGGTGACCACTGTGCGCGACGCCGTGGTCCGCCTGGGCCTCAAGGTCACGCGGATCACCGTCCTCGCCTTTTCGCTGGCTACCGAGACTCGACGCAAGAGGCCAGCCGCCTTCGACATAGACTACTTCTGGCGTTACGCGCTCACTACTGCTAACGGGGCGCGGCTCCTCGCCGAGGCGACCTATCCAGCATGGAGCGACGATGCCTTCTCGGCCGGCCTGATGCAGGACATCGGCGTCCTCGCCTTCCAGTACGCCATCCCAGAGGCGTACGCGGAGGTGCTCGATCGTCACAAGACGGAGCCGACCGCCGAACTGTGGGAGATCGAGACGGACGTCCTCGGCATGACGCACATGGAGGTCGGCAGCCATCTACTCCGCTCGTGGCGATTGCCCGATGAGATCTGCGACCCGATCCTCCGCCACCACCGGCCCATCGGCGAAGAAGCGAAGTCCCTGCCCCCAAAGACAGTCCAGATAACGAGGCTCCTGAGCCTTGGGGCCGACGTCGCGCGGCTCTTCAACGAGCCCGGGAAGGGCATCACGCACGAGATGCTCATGCTGCGCGGCCGGGAGGAACTTGGGCTCTCCGAGGAGACCATGACGAACCTCCTGAAGCGCGTTCAATCGGCGGTGTCCGAGACGCTGGCGCTGTTCACCATCAGGGGCGGCACGACGCTTTCCTACGACGAGGTGAGGGCCCAGGCCGCGAGCGAGATAGCCCGCCTGAGTTGCGAGATGAGCGAAGAGATCCACGCCTGGCAGGCGCACGCGGAGCGAGCGGCCCGTGAAAAAGAGGAACTCGAGGCGGAGAAGGCCCGGATCAGCGAGAAGATGGTGACCGACGAACTGACTGGCACGCTCACGCGCAAGGAGTTCCTGAGGCGCCTGGACCTCGAGATGGCCCATGCTGCACGCGTCCAGGCCGATTCGGCCCTGATGTTCGTGGACATAGACAACTTCAAGTCGGTGAACGACCAGTACGGCCACGCTGCCGGCGATGCGGTCCTGCGAGCCCTCGGCGGCTTTCTCAAGTCGCACCTCCGCGAGGAGGACGCGGTCGGAAGATACGGCGGCGACGAATTCGTCGTTATGCTCGCCCGCACGCGCCCCGAGGCAGCCATGAAGATCGCTGAGCGCCTTCGCTTCGGGGTCGCGCACATGTCGCCGTCATGGGCGAACGGAGTTCCCGGAGTCACCGTCAGCGTGGGACTCTATTGCGCCAGGGCCGGCAAACCCGTGACCCGTGAGGAGATGCTCGAGAAGGCGGACCGTTGCCTTTACGCCGCCAAGACTGCCGGACGAAACTGCACGCGTTACGACGCCGGTTGAGCGGCGCCGGATTCCCTGCTCCCCACGCTCTCGAAGGCCTGGTGCGCCCAGGCGACCGCCTCCCGGTACAGCGGGGGCACCATGCGCTCGTCAACGTTTCGGGCCGCCGCCCTGCTGTGCGCGGTCTCCCAGTCGCCCCGCTCGCACGCGAGGACGTATTCGTATAACTCACGGTGGCGGTTAGCCTCCCCCAGCAAGGCCAGTTTAACATCCGTCGCCAGGGGAAGGTCCGCAATCGCCTCCTCCATGGGACGACCCAGAATCACGTCTATCAACGAGAACATCCCCATGAGAAACATCTCCTGTTTTCTCGCGGGCATGCCGAAGAGCGGGGAGAGGCTCTCGCAGAACCTGGCTCTGACGAGGGAGTGGACGACGAGTTCGTCAGGCTCGTCGGCGGCGAGGTTGGCAACGACCACGACGGCGGCCCACTTGCGAAACTCGCGCTCGCCAAGATACGTCACCGCATGGGCAACCGAGGTGATCCTGTTCTTCAGCCCAAACCATGCGGAGTTCAGATAGCGCAGCAACTTGTAGCAGAGCGCCATCTCCTGCTCCATGATCGTGGCGATCTCGCGGAAGTCGAGTTCCGGCCTGTAAACCTCCTTCAATAGCCTGAGGTAGTTGAGACGGAACCCGGGGATGGTCTTCGCCCTGATGATGCGCGGTCGGCAGAAGAAGTAGCCCTGGAAATAGGAGTAACCCATGTCGCGAGCCTGTTCGAAGGCCTCGCGCGTCTCCACCTTCTCCGCCACCAGGGGTATCCCGATAGTCACGCACTGCTCGGCCATGAAACGCTGGCGCTCCACCTCGGACGCCAGGACGTCAACCTTCACCATGTCGGCGACGTGCATCAGTGGGCGATAGCGTTCCTCGTAAACGAAATCGTCGAGCACCAGTTCGTAACCTGCGGCTTTGAGCCTCTCGCAGGCCGCGATCACCTCCGCATCGGGCTCGACTGTTTCGAGTATCTCCACCGCGACGCGCTCTTTCGGCAGGAGTGTAATGTGCCCGCCGAGAAGGCATTCGCGAGTGGCGTTGATGAAGACGCGTTTCCCGGGGGCGATCTCGTCGAGGCCGAGTATGTGCGAACACTGCTCGATGACCTGTGCCGTGGCCTGGGTGGGATCGACGTCGGCAAAGAAATTGTCCAGCCCCGAGCGGAACAGGAGTTCGTAGGCCTGGACCTCTTCACGCGCGTCGAAGATCGGCTGTCGCGCGAGAAAGACGTCCATCGCTGCGAGCCCCTCCGAGTGCAATGCGGCCAGGAAGCGCAAGATACCCCCGGCCGCGCCGGACCGTGGAAAACAGCACGGCAACTCCGCCGTTTGAAGAATCGTGGGATACGGGAGAGACTTGAGCCTGAACGGCCCCTCGAAATGGCTCAATCCCCGGGCTTGCCGCTGGTCAGACGTTCGAGATTTTCCTGCAGCGAGGCATCCTCCGGCCTGAGCCGCAGTGCCTCGCGGCAGGCCCGCACCGCGCCCTCCGTCCTTCCTGTGGCCTCTTCGAGCCGCGCGAGGGAAACGAGATGAGGAAAGCGATTCAGCGGAAAAGTCTCCGTCGCTTGCCGATGGACGCGCGCCGCTTCCTCGAGCCGGCCGCTCGCCTCGTACCGTTCCGCGAGCACCGCATACGGGTCCAGCCCGAGCCTGAGGACGAGTTGCAGATCATCCTCTGCGCCACGAGATAGCATCGCTACCGTCTTCTCCGCCCACGTCGTGATTTCATCCGGATCGGGCGGCTCCTGATCCAGCGAGAGCAACAGTCTCACAGCGACGGGAGCGAGAAGGTCCGGCCACCGCTCGTGGAGGGCGTCGAGGCGCCGCACCGCTTCGTCCCGGGAGATCTCGCGGATGCGGAACCGGCGAAGGGCAGCCTCGCTCCTTCGCTCGATAACGTCGCGCCGGTAGGCATCCTCCACGCCCTGCGCGACCTCGCGTATCGCGGCGAAGAAACCGTCTTCCCCCTTTGCCTCGCACGCGGCCGTGGCCCGCTGTCGGCCGGTCGCCCCTTCCATCAGCGACGCGCGCACCGACCACGTCTCCCCGACGCGCGACACGAGCCCTGTCACGACGTAATCGGACGGTAGCGCCACCTCCCGGTAACGCGTATTCCCCGACGTCCGCCAGTAGACGTCAATTCCTCGTGGGCTCCATGCCGGTGGCTGGCCGCGTTCGACATCGTCGGCCTCGATCGTGTCGAGCCTCAGACCATACTCGTCAACGGCGATCCGGCGTGGGCGCAATGCCCGGGTCAGACCTCGCGCCTCGAGCGCTGCGGCCAGCGATTCGGCTGCGACGACGCCCTGGTCCTCGGGGAGTCCGGGTGAATCGAACGTCCGGACAAGGACAATGGCGCGGTAATCGTCCTGAAGTGAGGAGCCGGCCTTCGGCAGATCGGCTCCGCCGAGTATTGCGACAAGGATGGACAGTGCCAACAGGTGCATCATTGCAGGTTATCCGCGGCTACATCGCCTCGAAGAAGCGGCGCGCGATGCCATCAGGCCCCGCCCGTACGCGGAGTGGGCGCATGCACCGTGGGCATCGGCCCTCGTAAGCGTCCCCGGCCGTGTTCAGGTAAACGCGAGCGTATGCATGACAGCATCGGAAATATATGCCCAGGAAGGGCCGGGCCCCGTCGGTCGCTGGCCGCGACGCCGTCATGTGTCCTCCGTCTCGTCGAGAGCGCCGGAGCGCAGGAGGTTCTCGGCGGCCCTCTCGATGGCCTCCCGCCGCAGGAGTTCGCCGGACTCCATCTTTCGCCTGGCCTCCTCGACGCGAGCCTCGCGGGAGGCATCGGAGGATTCCTCGCTCAGGCGACGCGCCTCCGGAGAGAGGTCCACACGGTCGTCCGATACCGGCCCAGGACGGCCCGGGGGTGCTCTGTGAGCGGCCTCCGGTCGCTCCTCGGTCCTCTCCGGACGCACCGCACCCCTGCTCGGGTCAACGCCTTCAATATTCATTTCCGCTGGACTCCCGCCACTTTCTGCCGGCCTTTATCTTCTGGATCTCGGCGGCAATCGCCGCAGCACGCTCTTCGAGGATCTGTCGAGAAGCCGCGTCGAGACCCGCCACGTCCCGCAGGCGCTGGGCGATCTCCTGGCGGGTCTTATCGTCGAGGTCGGGCGCCGGGCTGCCCTCCTCCGACCGATGGTTCTCCTCCAACGCCACCACAGATTTCCGGATGGAAGCCAGTACCGCCTCGCGCCTGCTCAGGATGCCGTGCAGGGCGTGGATGTCTCCCTCGGCAGCACGCTGCTGCAACTGGCGGGCGAGCCGCTGGAGGGCAGCGAACTCCCTGACGAGCGCCGACACGGACCCGGCCTGTCCTCCGCGTCGGCTGTCACTGCCTTTCTCGGGCCGTTCGGTCATGGCGACCATCCTCGACCGCCTGCGAGCATACCACCGCCCTCAGGAGGTGTAAAGACCGAGATAGACGCCGAGATAATTTTGCTGGCTCGACAGGAGCGCCAGCGCCTCTTGCAGTTTCGAGTACTGCTCGATCAGTTCGCGCTCGCGAATGTCCATACGCTGTTCCAGCCGCTGAATGCGTTCGTCTATCGTTGCGACGCGCCTGTCCAGGTTGCTGCGTTCAGCATCGAGGTACCCTCCGGTGCTCACGAACGGTTGGAGAAGCGCATCCAGCCCTTTGGCGATGCCGCCGTCGGCATTGAAGAGCGCGGAAAAGGCGGCGGGGTCCGATTCGAGGGCGGCCGCGAAGGCGTCAGCGTCCGTTATGCTCAGAGACCCATCCGCGGCCGCGGTGATGCCGATATCGGCGAGCATCTTGATATCCTCGGATCCTGTTGAAACGGCGCCGACAACCGCAGTGCGGAGGCTGGCCAGAAGGTTCAGGTACAGATACTGCCCGCCCAGCGCCTGACGCGTGCCGGTCGTCGCATCCACGGCTGTCTTGTTGCGAAGGTATTTCAGCGCGTCGTTGAACTTCTCGATAAAGTCCTCGACAACGCTACGTATGCTCTCCTGGTCCGGTCGGACAGTCAGGCTCACCGGGTCGGCACCCGCCGATTGAGCGCCCCTCAGCGTGAGCGTGATGCCGCTGATGACGTCATCGAGGACGTTGGAATCCCGTGTGACCGGGATGCCATCCACGTTGAGGAGGGCATCCAGTTCCGAGTCTGCATATACGTAGCCGCCGGTGGTATCCGTCGCGGCGACGTCTTCGTCGTCGATCCCGAGGGTCGAGAGAAGAGCGCCCGAGATGTCCTCGAGCGCCATTTTGTAAGTGCTGCCTGTCTCATTGCTGCGGATGACAAGTTTCGTCGTGGTGGACGTATCCTTCAGGGCCGTCGCGGAGACGGCGTCCTCCACGTCGGCCATGGCCGAATTGATTGCGGCGGCAGCGGCCGCGATGATCTCCTCGTCGGTGTCGTCCTCGCCGATAGTCACGGTGACATCCGTGGATGTCCCGTTCACGGTTACCCGAAACGTGAAATCGCCCGTCCCGAGTGCCGTGCGGATGGAATCCCCGGCGCTCGTGAATCTATCCGAGACCATGGTGTGGTGCTTCGCGAGGCGAGAGACGAACACGGTGTGGGAGCCCAGGGCGGCGGACGCGGTCGCAGAGGCAGTGACAACAGACGAGTCGGAGGAGACGACCGCACGCGCGGAGAGCGGAGAGTTCACCGTTTCAGCCAGCCCCTGCGCCGCGGAGCGCAGCGACAGGAGAGTGCTTCTCAGGTCCCCGAAAACGGCATCGAGGGTCCGAAGATCGGCCCGCTTCGATTCGAGTGTCGTTATCGGCTGCCGCTCGAGGGCGAGGATGTTCGACACAAGGCTGTAGATGCTCGATTGGCTCGAAAGGGAGGTTATCTGCGCCAACTCGCGTCTCCTACAGCAGTTCCGGATTTCCGGCGGACTCCGACCCCGGCAGAGGGTCAGGCGGTGCGGCGCGACTCAGCCTGTGTCCACGCGTCGCGCAACTCCCGCAATACTGGCTCGACCAGGTCGTAGCGCTCCGCCTTCGCCTGTCTCAGGCAATAGTTGTAGAGTCTGAACAGCCCGAGTGCCACCTCGCGATGCTCGAAGTTGAGCGCCGCTATGAGTTCGACGATCGCGCGACTGAGCCTCTCCTTCTCCCTTCGCGCACAGGACGCGAGCGCGATGTCATAGACCTTGATGAGAAGTTCGACCTGGCTCATCCCGTGGACGGCCTCTTCGAGGTAGCGATCTCGCGCCAGGGTTGCCGAGGGCTGGGACATGGTCAGCATGTGTTGCATCACCTCCGGTCAACAGCGCAGTAGTAAATCACGAATCCCCCACCATTCGTTGGTTGCCCCATGGTCCCCTTGCAACGTATGCGCCGGCGGCGGGAGCGGACATCCGCCCGCTCCCGCCTTCCCGCGCTGCTCCGGCCCGTTTATCGGAAGAGGGCCAGCACTGCCTGCGGCGCAACGTTCGCCGAGGCAAGAGCCGCAGTGGCTGTCTGCTGCAATATCTGCAGTTTGACCGCCTCGAGCTGCTCCTTCGCGAGGTCGGCATCGAGTATCTGGCTCTTGGCCGCCTCGGTGTTCGCGATGATGGCCGAGAGCGCCTGAGACTTGAACTCGAGCCTGGACGCCAGGGCGCCGATGTCGCGAATCGTGCTGTTCACCTTGCTGATCGCGGCATTGACGCTGGACAGGGCCACGCTGGCGTTCGCGGCGGTGTCCACCTCAAGATCGTCGTCGGAGACTCCGAGGCTGGCCGCGGTGTGATTCTGCGTGATGTTCACCGTCATCGTGTCGGTAGTCTCGGAACCGATCTGCAGGCTCTTGTCGGTGTACGTGCCGTCTATCAGCGCCACGTTGTTGTACGTGGTCTGGGCCACGATCGAGTCAATCTCGTTCGCGAGGTCGTCGAGCTGCGACTCGATCGCCGCGCGCTCCTCGGTGCCCAGAGTGTCGGACGCGGCCTGGGTGACCTTCGCCTTCATGGTGATGAGAATGTCGAGTATGCTCTGGAGGCCGCCTTCAGCCACGCCGAGCATGCTCTGGGCGTCGCCCACGTTGTTGAGGGCCTGGCTCAGGCCCATGGCGCGCGCCTCCATGTTCTTGCCGATCACCCAACCGGCTGCGTCGTCCTTGGCGCTGTTGATTCGCTGGCCGGTCGCCAGACGCAGCTGGCGGTTCGCCAGGTCCGCGTTGATCTTGTTCAACGCATCCAGCGTCTTCAGCGCCGTTACGTTCGTCGCAATTCTGGTCAGACTGGACATTGCCACTACCTCCCTGTGAAATGTGCGGGACCTGTTCTTGCGGTCCCGGGGCTTCCCTGCCCTGGAATCAGCGGCCTCCGATGCCGTTCAGGCGCCGCCGCAGGCCGCGGCGCGGCGGAGCGCCCTTCCCCCATGTTCCCCTCTCACCTCCTTTCTCATCGCGAGGGGGTCCCACAACTTGCAGGCGCAAATGCCAATCGGATAATCGTGGCTGCCCTCATTTCCTTTAGCGAGTTTCGCCCCTCCCGTCGGCATATTGCGCCAGGGGGATTTCCAGCGAAAGGGCGCGCGGCTCCTGACGGCCTTCGACCGACGCGAGCACGCCGGCCGCCTCGTGGGCCAGCCCCGCCTTCACAAGGACGCCAGCCAGACGCCGTCGCAGGGTCTCGTCGTGCGGGCGACGCAAGCAGAGAAGCGCGATGCGCTCCGCTGCCTCCGCGTACCGGCCCATCTTGAGGAGGATGAACGCGACGAGGTCGTGCAAGGTCTCGTCTTCGGGCGCCGCCGCCGATGCCGCAGCAGCGGAATCGAGGGCGCTCTCGAGCCTGCCTGCGGCGAGTTCACAGCGAGCGAGGGTTGCCAGCGTCCGCGGATCATCGGGCTGCCTTTCCAGGGCGAGGCGGAGATACCGCCGCGCCTCGTCCAGTCGCCCGAGCCGAACGCAGGTCGCGGCCTGAGCGCGCCGTAGGTCAGCCTCGTCAACGAGAATCTCGATCGCGCTGCCGGATCCCACGCCGCGCGAGCGCAGCCGCTCCACCTCTTCCAGATGTCTGAGGGCGCCCTCATCGTCGCCCATCGCACCGCACGCCCGGTAAGCCATGAGATGTGCCGTGGACTGGTCGGGCCGGATGGCGAGAGAACGGTGCGCTCGAGAAAGCGCCTCGGCGTAATCCCCACGCTCGAAGGCGCACTGCGCCAGGTTGTTCTGCGCCGAGGCCTGGATGTCCGAAGGGAGGGGCGACCGTATGGGGTTCCGTTCATCCTCGCCAAGCGCAATACGCAGTTCCGCTTCCGCTGATTCCCTGTCGCCAAGGAAAAGCCACGTCTGGGCCATGCTGAACCGCATGTAGGCGTCCTGGGGGTTCTCCGCGATCGCCCTGTCGAGCAGTCGGCGGTTTCGTTCGTACTTCTCCTGGAGCCTGTGCACTGGCAGATTGTAGCCGAGGTGAACTATGGAGAAGTCGGCCCTGGCGATCTTGCCGTCCGACCGTGAGATACTCGGCGATATCTGCTCGTGCACGCGACCGGAGAACCTGATTCGCCTGTCGTTGCGGAAGAGGCGGTGGCCGTGGGTGACGTGCGTTCCCGTCGGCGTGGCGCTCACTATCGGGACCAGGTACGCGAGGATTCCTTTTGCGGCCATGGCCCGGCGGACACGACAATGTTCGCCCGGATCGAGGCGTTCGTCGGCGTCGAGCCACAGGATCCATTCGCCTCTCGCCGGCGCCAAAGACGCGTTCCTCGCCTCCGCAAAGTCATCGCGCCACTCGCGATGAAAGACCCTCGCGCCGCGACTCTTCGCAATTTGCGGCGTCTCGTCCGTGGAGCCCGTATCCACCACGATCATCTCGTCGGCGAGGTCCGCCACGCTGTCGAGGCAGCCAGGTAGCATGGCCGCCTCGTTGCGCACGATCATGCACAGCGACAGCGCTGGCCTAGTCGGCGACATGGAGCGCCTCCACGCGCGCATCCGCGATACATGCCCGCCCGTTGTCAGCAGCCGCGTGCTCGACCTGGCCCGACAGGAATTGCGAGAATGCCTTCATCTGTTCCTCGGCATACGCGCACGCGTTGGCAAGATCCATGAAGTTCCAGCGATGTGCTAACGCCGCTTCGTCGGGCGACATCGGTTCCATGTCGCGCAAGGCGTGGCGAAACGAGACGACCAGGAAGCGGAGCAATTCGTTTTCCTCGGATGCGAGTATGCGTTCCTCGAGACGGCTGACAGACTCGCAGAGGCGCTGGACCGATGGGTCAGGCGGTTTACCGGTGTTCAGCATCAGAGCCTCGGCGGCCCTGCGCCCGGCCTGCGCGAGTCGTCCCAGCGCAGCCATGTCTGCCGCAGCGGCGCTGGCCTTCTCCCGCAACGCAGCGGAGTTCTTCACCCGATACCACCGGAGCATCTCGTCGCACCACGGGCGCCATTCCGGCCCGCTCGATACACCGGCACGCCGCAGCCTGTGGCTCACGAAGTAGGTACGCATGATTGCGCGGAGGACGTCCCTTATCTCCAGTTCGGGCTTGTTCAGGGGTTCGAGGCCGAGAAGACCATCGGGCATCCACGCAGTGCGGTAAAGCGTGGCGGGGCCGGCCTCCAGGCCGGGGTGCAGACCTGGCGGTCCCAGCGCACACATCGCCGCACGCCAGACCACATCGGCTGTAATCATGTCACGGCATGGCATATCGGGGCAGCGTTTCTCCCAGTCGCACGGGAAGCATGCCACCGCAGGTTCGAGGACATAGTGACCTTCACCGTACGGCGCCGTCTCCCAGGCGCTGGTGGGGCCGAAGGTTATGACCAACGACGGCGTCCCGACCGCGGCCGCGACGTGAACGGTCGCGGTGTCATTCGAGATGAGGAGGCGACACCGCTCCAGGACCGCCGCCAGCCGGCTGAACGTGGTCCTTCCGACAATGTCGGCCACTCGACCGGGGGACGCCGGGAGCGCGCCCAGGATCGTCGCAGCCAGTGGTCGCTCGGACTCGGAACCGACGAAAACGAGGGGATGACCTGCGTCGAGGAGCATCCGCGAGACCGCTGCAAAACGCCCGGGCGGCCATCGCTTGTAATCCTTGCTGGCGCCGGCCTGGATGGCGACAGGTGCACGCGCCGCGCGGAGGGTAGCCCCCAGCGTCTCCTCCGCCCAGTGCCTGTCGGCCGCAGTGACCGGCATCTTCAAGAGGCCCCTGCCGGAGCCTCCGCAACTCCCGGACAGGATGTCGGCGAGGTTGATACCGGCCATGAACCGCGCCTCCGCGGCCATAAAGAGATATCGCAGCCATTCGTTGCGCACCCGGTATCGTCCATCCGGACAGAGGACCAGCCCGGATGCCCGCTGCGGTTTCAGGAGCGCGACGACAAGGGCGCTCGGAAAGTCGTTCGCAAGGTTGATGATTTCGTCGAACGGCGGCGATAAGCGCGCGCCGACTTGTCCCCGCAGAGTTTCCAACTGTCCATCGGCAGGGGCACCTGGCACGTGTCCGACGGAATCCAGGATGTTCGTATCCAACTCAACGACTAAGTCAATGTCGGGATTTCCCCTGAGGACCTCTCCAAACGGTTTTCGCGCAAGGGCTGTGATCTCGGCATCGGGCGAGTGTCTCCGGAGCGCCGCAATGGCTGGCGTGCTCTGGATAACGTCGCCGTACCGAAATGTCTGAATGACCAGTATTCGCGGTCTCACGCCCGCCTCCCCGACAACCATGACCTGGGCGGGGCCGCGCGGACCAACCCCGCGAGGATGAGGCGCAGTATCTCGTCGTCGCTCGGTGGGCTCCAACGTCCCACGGCAGCCGCTATCGCACGGGCGGGAGCCGACGTCCCATGGCGCCTTTTCGTTTCCCCCGTCCGTGCGGTCTTGGTCTTCAACATGGCCATCCCTCTATAAATGCGATTCCGCTCATCGGCAGTGTCCCAACGGGTCATCGCCGGTCAGCGCCGCGAGCCTCTGAATCATTGCCGCGGCGGCCAACTCCCACGTGAAATGTTTGCGGATGTGCGCGCACAGCGAGGCGGCGCGGCGCCTGCGTTCGTCGCCGTCCGAGATCACGCGTTGCATCTGCTCCACGAGGGACGAAACAACCGGCTCCAGAACCCAGCCGTCGGTGGCGAGTTCCCCCTGGAGGCGGACGCTGCACCGCCGGGTCTCCACGAAGTAGCCGGACGAGAGCGGCACAAAATCGTCCGTGGCCCCGCCCGCGCTGACTATCACCGGTAACCCGCAGGCGGCCGCCTCGGCCACCGGCAGGCCGAATCCCTCTCCCCGATAAGGCAGGACGAGGCACGTGCAGGACCTGTAAAGGGCAGCCATCTCGTCGGGCGCGAGGTCACTGGTGAGGTAGAGCACCTCCGGCGCATCGGGGCGAGACTGGATTGCACGGATGGCCTCCGTTGCGCATTGACCCCGGTAGAACGAGTCGGCACCCATCTCCTTCACGACAAGGCACACATCGTCGCCGCGGCCGAAGGCGGAGCAATAGGCCTTGAGGAGTACGTCAATTCCCTTGCGCCAGATGGTCCCCCCGACGAAGAGGAACCGGAACGATTTTTCGGTCGGCAGATCGAGCGCTTTGCCATCCGGCGTGAAAAGGTTCGTGTCCACCCCGTTGGGCACGAGCCACACCTTCTGGGCCGGAACGCCGCTCGCAACATATGTCTCGAACACGTGCCTCGACGGTACCCATATCTCGTCCACCGATTCGCAGATGGGCCTCAGCCACGGTTGCGGCAGGCGTCCGAACTCCCAGGGCTGTATCATGACGAATCGTCGCGCGCGCGGCGGGCGGGCGAACTCGGGCGGCCACGCATGGCGTACGTAAACGTCGCACGGGTCATCATGGGACTGGACCATTCGGGCCTGCAGCAGTTTCAGATTTTCGCTGTCGCACACCTCCTCGTGGCGCGTGGGCTCGAGCGGTATCAGTTCGAGGCGGAAGCGATCGTCCCGCGCGAGGCGGCTGCAAAGTTCGCGGTTGACAAGCGCCAGGCTACTGCGATACAGGATGCACCCCTCCCAGGCGACAGAGCGCACGGACGGACGGGCACGGCGACCGACCCGTCTGTCGCCGCGCAGTTCGCTCGATATCGCCGCGAGCCTTTCGGCGGCCGCCTCCGCTACCGCGTATCGGTCGAACCGGCTGCGAATCCTCTCGCGCGCTGCTGCGGCGCGTCCGCGCGCGAACTCGCGCGCCTCCTTCACCAGACGCATCTTTCGCCTCAACTCTTCCATGACCGGCTCGGCCCACATCTGTCCCGCGAAAAGCGGCACCTCGCGACATGCTTCAGCCGACACCGGCACGAGTCTGAAAGGCAGTAGGAACTCGGTATCAGAATCCATGAAATCCAGGTGGCCGCCCCAGCCGGTGGCGATCACGGGAAGGCCAGAGGCCATGGCCTCCATCGCTGGCAGACCCCAGCCCTCTCCGCGGCTGGGCATGAGGTAGGCGTCGCCGGAACGGTAGAAACGGGGCATGTCGTCGGCGTGCAGGTCCTCGGTGACGAAGAAGATCGGGGGCTGCTCCGAGCGCCACGAGCCGTCATCGGCGACCCATGCGGGACCGGCCAGGCGCCTCGCCCACTCCTCGATGTGACGGTGCGCAAATTCACGTCCTCCCCTGGATGAATGGACGTTGAGCGCTAGGTCCACGTTCTCCTGGGGCCTGAATTCGCGGAAAAAGGCCCTGAGGATGATATCCCATCCCTTTCTCAGCGACAGGTCGAAGGTAGCGAGGAACGTGAAGCGTTTCGGATCAGCCCACGGCAGCGGCGCCACGTGGGGGCCATATCTCTCCATGGCCAGGCCGCACGGCACGATTCGCACCTTCTCGCGAGGCACGCCTGAGCGGATAACGGCGTTCATGACCGCGGTGCTGGATGCCCAGACCTCATCCACCGCAGCGCATCGGCTGGACAACGCCGGCGGCAGACGGTCGGTCTCCCAGTGCAAGCGCAGTATGCGGTATGCGTCGGGATCGGGGTCGGGCGGCGGCCACAGGGGGTTTTCGATCGCGATGTGCCTGCCAGCGGGGCGTTCCGGGTTCATCAGTGCCACAATCCGGGCGCATTCGTCCGCGGCCACGAGGCCGTCGCGGCTGTTCCAGCGCTGGTGGTCCAACCTGACGTCCACCCCTGCCCGGGCCAGACCGAGGCAAAGGTTGCGGAAGTCATGGGCATAACCCGAAGGGTCGAGCGCAGGTCCGTGGACTATCACGGGCAGGATGTCAGACCTTGCGCGGCGAGGACGGACGAACGATCCCAAGCGGCGCCCCTGCGCGCGAGAGATGAGTTCTCTCGCGGCGCGCCGCACGCGCTCGACGTAGCGCGTGTGCGTCCAGTTAGCGCAGATATCTGCCCGAGCGCGTCGCCCCGTCAGACGCGCCGAATCTCGGTCCTCGTAAACTTGCCGCATCAGATGAACAAGGTGATCCAGGTCTGGCTCGGCGTAGTGGAGCCCGGCAAACTCGGGATTCACCCTGACCACCTCGGCATCGGCCTCGACGAGGCGCCGGACGCGAATCAGGTAACTGTTCGAGTGATTCATGAAGTCGAGGTGGCCACTCCATTCGGTGGCGATGGTGGGCAGTCCCATCGCCATGGCCTCCATGTAGTGAGTGCCCCATCCCTCGCCGCGGCTCGGCAAGACGAAAGCGTCGGCGGCCCGGTAGAGGCTTCTCATCGCGGTGTCGGAGAGACCATCTTCGATCACGATTATGGGGGCGCACAGCGACCGGGACATAGAACGCGCGGCGAGGTAGCGGTCTATCTTTTCCATGACCGGCACGCGGTCGGAACCCTGGCGGAAGGTCTTGATGACCAGGCATACATCGTCCCGATGCGAGAACGCGCGGGCAAAGGCCTCGACGAGCAACGGCCATCCCTTGCGCGCCTGCCATTGGAACACGCTGAGGAACATGAAGCCGCGGCGCCCTTTCACCTCCATCGGCGCGACTCGCTCAGGATCGTAGAATGCCGCGTCTATGCCGAAGCCGATGGCCCGGATACGGTCGGGCGCAACGCCCGCCTCCGCGAAGGTCCGGACGTTGAAAGAACTCGGCACCCAGATCTGGTCCATGCCGTTGCACGGTCCGATCCAGTGCGCAGGCAGCCCCGCGGTCTCGAACATGGCGAAGAGAACGTATGCCAGATGATCCGGTCGGCGCCAACGGGCCTGCAAAGCGAGGTCGGTCGTCGAGACAGCGGGTTGATGGCACAGGACCGCGACGCCATCTCGCGTCCGGGTTTGCATCGCCGCCTTCAACTCCTCGAGATCGGCAACGTCCTTCGTCTCGAGGTACGCATCGTCCGGTGTGCCGAGGGGGTCGAGTTCCACCTTCCATCCGGCCCTGCGGAGCCAGAGGACGGACTGCCTGGTCAAGTACGAGTATCCGCCCGGGAAGAGGGCCGGGCCGATCCAGAGTATGGGCGGATCGCAACGAGCCGGCGCGCGGGGCGCCGGGTCGAGCGGGCGGAGAAACGGGAGCGGACTGGCCCCGGAGGACGAAGGACGTCCCGGCCGCACTGCGGCCTCTCCGGTCTCCGATGCGTCGCCGAGGGCGAGTAGCGCCTCGGCGATCGAACGTCTTCCCGGGTCGAGCGCATTAGCGCGGACGAGCGCCTGTCTCGCTTCGGCAGCCCTGCCGGCCAACAAGTTCAGTCTGGCCCACGTGACCCATGCGTCTGCACAACCTGGTAGCGAACGAGTCCACTGCTCGGCGATTGCGACCGCTTCGCGGAAGCGGTCCAGGGAGACAAGCGTCTCGACGAGGTTCGCGATGGCGGCGTAGTTCCGTGGGTCCAGCGTGACGGCCCTGCGGAAGCATTCCGCCGCGGCAACGTAGTCGCCCTGGCCGAACCTCTCCGCGCCGAGGGCGTTCCAGCCGCACGAATCGGTCGGCTCGTCGGCGTACGGCGCACACCTGCCGGCGGCAAGAGCAGCCGGGAGATGATCTTCCCGCTCTTCGCTATGACTCACTATGGGATTCTCCTTTCCGCGGTGGCTTCTGCGCATCGGAAGCGTCTTGCTTCCTGATGAGGCTCGCCGCCCGCTCCATGGCGATAAGCGGAGCGTGGGCCGCTGCCATGTTCTCCCGCTGGATCCTCTCGTACACCTCCCCGCGATGGACGCTGACGTGAGGTGGCGCCTCTATCCCGAGGCGGACCGTGTCCGGCCCCACACCCACCACGCGGATGCAAATCTCGTCGCCTATTCGGATGGTCTCGTTCAGCCTGCGGCTGAGTACGAGCATCGGTCCTCTCCACTGTGATATCGCGCGTGCCCCGGCGGCACAGCGCGACTCCGGGTCACTTCGGCCCCTCGCGCTCAGCCAACACCAGTTGCGCTGCGCGGCGGCTCCTCCGGCAGACCGCGACAGGCGCCATCAGATTGGGACGCAGCGAGCCACCATCGGCACGGATGGCGACGATTATCCAGAAGTCAACCTCGCTCCAGTCATCCGCACCGAGCCGTTGCAGGTCCAGGTCATCGCCCGCAAAGGCGACGCACAGTTCCGCGGCGCTCACGATTGGAAACGCGAGGCCCTGCTCCTCAAGGCTCTGGAGCCAGTGAAACGGCCTGGCGTGGGGCACCGGCACGATGGCGAAACGACGGTGACCCTCGAATCCGAGCAGGGGCGAGACGAATTCGACCACCTGATCCGGCGCCACCTCGACCTCGCCGAGGTCCCTTGTCATGACACGCACGGCCGTCTCCCTCCGCTATCCAGTTTCCGGCCTCACTCGAGGTAGTCCATGAGGCTCACGTTCATGATCCGCCCCGCGGCGTTGAGGAGCGCCTGGAGGATGGTCTCCTCTCGCTGCAATTCGAAGGCGATCTGTGCCGCATCAGCGTCGCGGAAATCGCTAAGGGCATCGGTTGCCCGGGTTATGGCGCGATCGGTCTGCTCTCCGATCATGTCGAGATGCGTCACACGGGAACCAACTTCGCCCGCGGTGTGCAGGAGGTCCTGTTGAGCCACGGTAAGGCGCGACAGGTCGTCTCTCAGCGCAGCGGCAGTCTCCTCCTCGGTCAGGCCCTCATCGTTCAGCAGATGATCCCTGAAGGACTTGACCGCCTCGAGCACATCGGAGTCGAGGAACGCCGCCTGGCCGTTGACGGATACCTCTATCTGGCGCGACCGGCCCAGGGGAAAGGCGAGGGCGCCATCGCTGCCCTGATAAGAGAAGCCCTGGATCAGACCATCCGAGTCCCGCGTGACGGCGATCGGGGGCGTATCGGTTTTCGTGCCGGAAAAGAGATAGCGGTCCTCGTGCATCTCGTTGGCGCACTGGACGAGGGATTCGAGGATCTGGTTTACCTCGGCGGCTATGGCGGAGCGGTCGGAAGCAGAGAGTGTGCCATTGGCAGCCTGCACTGCGAGCGTACGGGCGCGAGCCAGGGCATCGCTTGCGCGCTCCAGCGTGTCGGACGCCGCGTCGAGGAACCCCTGTGCAGCATCAATGGCCTTCGTGGTCTCGCCCAATGCCTTGAGGTGGGCATCGAGGCGCATGATGCTGCTTGTCGCCACAGGGTTGTCGGACGGGCGTGTCACCTCCTGCTGCGTCGCGAGTTTCTCGTACAGGCGGCTAAGGCGTTCGGAATGGCTCGTTATATTGCGTAGGAGGTTGCCCGTCCGCATCTCTTCGGTTACACGCATGATCGGTCCCTCACAGGTACTGGACGAGGAGGTCGGTCAACCTGGAGATGGTCGAGAGGTAACGAGCGCATGCGCTGTACATCTGCTGATACTGCATGAGTTTGGCCGCCTCCTCGTCGAGCGAGACTCCGGACATGCCCTGCTCCTGGTCCTGGAGCAGGTTGACCATGCTCCCCAGGGTTTCGACTGCGCTGTTGGCAGCGGCAGAGGCCACGCCCACGTCGGCCACGAAACTGCGCCAGAGTTCCGGCAGCGTGGCGCCTCCGACAGCGGCAGCGTAACGGAGGTCTGCGATCGCGGCGGCGTTGCTCCCGTCTCCGGAATCGGTGCTCCGCCCCGCCGCGATCCTTTCGGGATGTCCGACGAGCCGCTCGGCGAGCGCCATGTCCGAGGCGTCGCTCCCCTGGAAGAAAGCGTTGAGGCCCAGCGCCGCGAGAACATCAGTGCCCTGATCAGCGCAGAAATCGAACGAGTAGCCGGCCTGGGAGACGATTCGCAGTTTTCCCCCGGAGACGCTCGCCGTGATGTTGTCTATGGCGTCGAACGCAGCGGCGATATCCGCGAGGGTCTGCGTCCCGGGCCTGATCTCGATCTCGTGGGTGACGGTGAGGCCCGTGCTATCATCGGTGACGTTCACCCTCAGGATGCCGGCCTGCGGGACGAAGGGGAGCCCCGCGCTTGCGAGTGGGTCGTTAGAAGGATCGCCATCTCCATTCACGTCCTCCGCCGCCCAAGCGGAGGTGAGGTCGGTGAAGCGTCCCTCCCCGCTGATGCCCTGCGAATGAAGTATGTTGACCGACTTTACGAGCGCCGCCGCCATCTCATCTATCCTGCTGATGTACTGGGGAATGAGAGCGCGGCTGAGGTCGAGGAGGGCGGCTATCTTGCCTCCGGTCGGATAGACAGGCCCGCTGCCGCTCCCCGCGGATACGGTGACGGTCTCATCCGGGTTGGACGGAGGCAGGAGGTCCAGTTGCGTGGTGCCGTCAACGAGCATCGAGCCGTTGATGGCGACGCGAGCGGTGGCGCCCGCCGGGTCCATGTTGGTGGCACCGACGAGGTCGGCCAGTTCGGCGAGGATGCGGTCGCGGCGGTCCTGCAACGCGAGCGAAGAGCCTGACCCCCCACCCGCCTGGAGGATGAGTTGGTTGACCCGGGCGAGTTCAGCGGTGCGGGTATTGACATCGGTGACGGCGCCGGCAAGTTCCTGCTGGATGCCAACACGCATCTCGGAAAGAGAGGAGCGAAGTTCCGAGAGTCGCTCGCACAGGTTCTGGGCCATCTCGAGGAGCAGGGCGCGCTCGGTCGCGTCCTCCGGGCGGCGGGCCAGGGCCTGCCACTGGTTGAAGAAGCCCTCGATGGCCGCGGCGATTCCATTCTCGCCAGGCTCCTGTAGCAGCGCCTCGATCTCCGAAAGGTACCGCTGCGTCGTCTCCCTGCTCGCGAGGTCGGCGGAGTAGTTGTGCAGCCGCGCGGTGAGGAACATGTCCTTCACACGGATGGTGCCATCCACCCTGACGCCGCCTTCGCCGCCCTGGGCCGCGGCGATGTCCCAACTGTTGCCGGTGAATTGCACCTCGCGGCGCGCGTATCCCGGCGTGGAGGCGTTGGCGATGTTCTGGCCGACGGTCAGGATGGCCTGGCGAGCCGCCAGCACGCCGCTGAGTCCGATCGAGAAATCCGAGGACATGTGTTTCCCCTAGACCCTGGCATCGAGGGACCGCGTGCGGATGTCGGTGCGCTCGCGACCGCCACGCGGTCCGTACGCAGCAACCGTCTCGACGTCGAAGAGCGCGCCGAGCAGCCCATGGACGAGCGCGAGGGAGTTGTTGACGAGCATCACGTTCGTCTGGTTCGCCCGCTGGAGGCGGCGCTGGATGTCGAGGAGCCTATCCCGCTCGGTGGTGAACCGTTCGCGCCAGTAGGGCGGGAGGTGGCGGCAAAGTTCGCTCAGCGTTTCGGCACGGGGTGAACCGGCGAGCCGTTTTCGGCAGAGACGGTGGAGTTCCTCGCGTTCCTCGTGGAGGCGTGCACCGTCGGACAGGAGAGATTCCTCCTCGCGCAGGACGGTCCCGAGGCCCGCGACGTCGTTGGACAGGATGAGGCCCTTCTTGGCCTCCGCGAGTTCCAGCAGGCGGGAGTAGACGCGGCTGCTCTCGCGAAGGTTCTCGAGAAGGCGTTCGAATGCATCACCGGTCATCGCCCACCTCCGTGGCACCGCCGGTCCCGGGTTCGTTCGGGCGGACGCAGGGGAGCGGCTTCAGGGTTTCGTAAGCGCCTCCGATGGAGCGGTAGATGCTATCGCGCAGGCCGAGGCTATCCCGCTCCGCCATCTGGCGCGCGATGGCCTCGCTGAACATGGCGTCGTATGTTTCCCGGCCGGCCGCGGGCTCGAGCAGTCCGTCATCCTCCGGGGTACCACGCATGGCCTTCACGAACTGGGCGAGAAAGATTTCCTCGAATTCGCCGGCGGCCTTCCAAAGTCTGCGGTCGGCCGGACGCTGTTGCAGTTCGTTCCGGGTCGGGCGCGGCGAGCCGATGTCCGGGATCGCGTCGGGCACTGCTTCCTCCAATCGTCACATCACTATAAGTTCGGCCTGAAGGGCTCCTGCTTCCCGGAGCGCCTGGAATATGGCGATCATGTCACGCGGGGTGACACCGAGGACGTTGAGGGCGCGCGCGACCTCGGCGAGGGTCGCTGCGTCCTCCATAACGTAAAGGCCGGCCCTCGCTTCCTCGGCAGCGATATCGGTGGACTTCTCGGTGCGCGTCTCGCCCGGCGAGAACGGTCCGGGCTGGCTCGTTGTGGCGGTCTCCTTGATGGCGATCGTGAGGTTGCCGTGGGAGATGGCAACGGCGCTGAGTTTGACGTGTTCGCCGGCCACTATGGTGCCTGTTCTCTCGTTCACGACCACCCTGGCGGGCGAGTCCGGAATCACCTTTACTTCCTGTAGCGAGGCGATGAAGGCCGGAAGCGCATCGGCGGTACGGTAGGGGGCCGGGACCGTGACGCGAATGAGGCCTGCGCTCTCGGCGTGGGCGGAGCCAGGGTAAACCCCTTCTATGGCGGTAGCCGCGCGCACGGCGGTCGTAAAGTCCGGCGAATGCAGGACAAGGTGCAGGTCCTCAGTGGGTCTGATATGCGTTACGATGCGTCGTTCGAGAATTGCCCCGCCCGGTATCCTGCCCACGGTGGGGTGGTTCTTCGTGACCTTGGCGGCCTCTCCGCTGGCGGCGAATGCGCCGGTCACGACAGGTCCCTGCGCCACCGCGTACACCACGCCGTCGGCGCCCTGCAGCGGAGTCTGCAGAAGCGTGCCCCCCTCGAGCGAGGAGGCGCCGCCGAGAGAAGAGACTGTCACGTCCAGCCGCGACCCCTCCGCCAGGAAGGCGGGGACATCGGCAGTGATCGTCACCACCGCCACGTTCTCCGACGTCAGATCGTCCTGGGAGATGGTGACGTGAAGTTTCTCGAGCATGTTGGAAAGGAGTTGCGAGGCCAGTTTGCCCCCATCGCCGGTCCCGTTCAAGCCCACGACCAGGCCGAGCCCGTAGAGTTGGTTCGAGCGCACCTCCTGTATCCGCGCGATGTCCTTCAACCGCACGGCCACGGCGCCGTCAGCAACATTCGCCAGGGCCAGGCAAGCAAGCCCCAGCGCCGGCAGAAGGCAGCACCTTCCCGACATGATCCACGAACTCCTCAGAAGGGCCAGATGAAGTCAATGATGTGATTCAGGATTCCGCGCCTGTTGGAGCGGGCGATCGGCCCCTTGCTCTCGAACACGATCTTCCCCTCCGCCAGGGCAGTGGAGAGCACGGTATTGTCGGAGCGCACGTCCGCCGGCCGCACGATGCCCGAGACGCGGACGAGCACCTGTTCGTCAACGGACCGCTGGAGTCGCGATCCCTCGACGACCAGGTTCCCATTCGGCAGGACCTCCAGCACGACCGCGGTGAGCCGGGTCTCCATGCTACCGGCCAGTTCGTAACTGCCCTCTCCGTCGAACGTCCGCTTCGATTTCCATTTCACCTTCGGTTTGTCGCCGGTGAACACTGTGGTATTCGGCCACTCGACGGTCTCGATCTCTCCCTCGGTATTCGTCTCCTTCGAGAGACTCCTGCCGGAGGAACTTCTCACCTTCGCCGTCTCGACGACTATCACCGTGAGTATGTCGCCGACCCGATAGGCCTTATTGTCGGAAAACTGGGATATGGCATGGTCCGGCCAGAGCGAGTCGGCCATCGCCGGTGCGACCATCAGTCCAGCGAACAAGAGCCATAGAAGGAGGTAGGAGGCTTTCATCGGCCGCTCCTCAGAGGGGCAGTTCGACCATGCCGGCCGCGACCACCCTGCATGGCAGTTTTCGCCCGGTGGTCTCGACGACGACGGGGATGGTGTCGCCGACATAAGCATCTCGTTGAGCGAGACCCTTCGTGACTATCTCCAGGTGTTCGGAGCGAAGGCGGATGGATACGCTCTCTCCCTTGTGAGCGGCGTACGGGGCCACGATCATGGAGGCGGTGATGGGGGTGCCGGCGGCGACCGCCCGGGCCGCCCTCTGGCCGATCACCGAGGCGGGGTCCTCGATGTAGTTCTCGGGCCCACTCTCGGGACCGAGGAGCGCATCCCGCTGCTCGACGTGGGACGGCTCGATGACATCTCCCTGGCGTAGCGGTCTCGCCGCCACGACGATCTTGCGCGGAACAGTGACCAGGAACATCACCGGGACTGTGGCCTCGACGTTATCGCCGTCGAAGACTTTCACATACACCCGCAGACGCCCCCATGGCCGGTCCACCGACGCGGCCGACGCGGCCATCCGGAGGGGCCTCTCGCTCGAAGGCAGGAGTATGTCGCGCGGCGTACGCTCGACCTCTATCTGCGCGCCCTCCCGGAGTCCGGGAAGGGAGGCCAGATAATCGCGCGCCGCCTGCACTATCTCCTCGCCGGTCACCCGATGCGCCCGGACCTGAACCACACACGTCTCCGCGCCGGCCCAGCGCACCGTGGAGGGGTCCAGACCGGCGCGACTGAGGTACATGGCGACCTGCTCGCGGGTGACGCTGCGCACGTTACCGGGCCAAGGGGTCGCGCCGAGGTTGATGGCGGAGAGGCGCTCGCGCAGCGCTGGGTCGCTCGTCGAAACGGACGCAACCTCGCCCAGCGGTATGTCCCCCTTCGAGAGCAGCGCGGACGACTTCATCGTGAGCACTACTCCGCTATCCGCGCCCACCCCTGTACGACCGATGAGCACACAGGCGAGAACGCAAAGGTAGAGAGATGGAAACCTGATCATCGTTCCTCCTACCGCACGAGGGCGTTCGACTGCTGGAGCATCTCGTCGGCGATACGGATCGCTTTCGTGTTTACTTCGTAGGCGCGCTGCGCCGTTATGAGTCGAACGAGTTCGGAGACGACGTCAACGTTCGAGCGTTCCAGGTAACCCTGGCGGATGACGCCTACGCCATTCTGGCCCGGCGTGTTCGTCGTGGCTGCGCCGGACGCGACCGTCTCGACGTACAGGTTGTCTCCGATGCTCTTCAGTCCGGCCGGGTTGGCGAACGACGCAAGGGTGATGGCACCCACCGCCTGCTGCTCGGTCGAGGAACCTATGGTGGCATAGACGCGGCCGTCGCTCGCAACGATGATGGTGGTCGCATTGCTGGGAATGGTGATGTTATCGGCGAGCGGTCGGCCATCGGGAGTCACTATCCGCCGCTGTCCGTCGAGACCGAACGCGCCGTCGCGAGTGTAGGCTATGGTGCCGTCGGCCTGTTGCACCCGGAAGAAGCCGGGCCCCTGAATTGACAGGTCGAGCTCGCGTCCGGTCTGCTCCAGTTCGCCCTGACGGAATAACTTTGCGGATGAGACTATGCGAACGCCCGAGCCTATCTCGAGCCCGGTCGGCACCTGATACCCCTCGGTGGCCTCCGTGCCAGGCATCACCTGATGATCGTAAAGGAGGTCCTGGAAGTTCAACTGACTCGCCTTGAAACCATTCGTGTTGACGTTGGCGAGGTTGTTCGCGATCGTGTCTATGTAGGCCTGTTGGCATTGGAGGCCCGAAGCGGAGGTGAACAGCGCCTTGAACATTTTTCTCCTCCCACATGAAACGGGCCGGGCACGATCCTTCAGGCCCTGGCCCATGCGTACAGTTTATTGGCTGAATCCTCTATTGACCTCAGGCTTCGCGCACAGGCCTCGTAGTCGCGCAGGGAGGCTATCATGCGGACCAGTTCCACCACTGGCTGAACATTGGAACTTTCGAGAAACCCCTGATGGATGGCGTACGATGCAGCAGCGGAAGGCACGGCGGAACCGGTATCCACGAACTCGCAGTTGCCGGTCTGACGGAGGAGTTCAGGTCGCTCGAACTTCGTTATCTGGAAGCGCCCGATCACTGCCTCGCCAGCGCGCAACTCGCCATCGCGGCTGACCGTTACGAGATCCGTCCCGTCTGGAATCTGAATCTCTCCGTTCTCCCCGAGGACGGGGGACCCGTTCTGCGTAACGAGCACGCGGTTCTCGTTCAGTCGGAACTGGCCGTTGCGTGTGTAGCGGAGGCCATCGGGTGAGGCGACCGTGAAGAACCCCTGGCCCTCGATGGCGAAGTCGAGCGTCCCGCCGGTCGGCAGGAGCGAACTCGGCGACAGGTCAACGCGAACGGCCGACAGCGCAGGTCTCGTCTCAGCATCCCCACCGGCAGAGGAGGCCTCGAAGAGAGCTACATTTCTCTTGAAGCCGGGCGTCGCGACGTTGGCCAGGTTTCGCGCAGTGATCTCCTGCGCAAGGATGTGTGCGTTCATGGAATCGGCCACGGAACCAGTCGCGTCGTTAACTTCCATATCCGAGCCTCCAGCGGAGCGACACAGCGCGGCCCCTGGTCAGACACCGGTCACGGCAAACTCCGTGCCTCTTCCGCAGGCGCCAGGGGCACGTGGACGGCACGGGACGACCGCAGCGGGCTGTGCGCGCTGACAGGCGATGCCCTGGCGGATGACACTTCTGCGAAACTTCTTTCCGGTCGGCGGGAAATCCTTTCCGCAGCGGGCGCCCGCGACAAGCCGGCATCGGCACCTGCACGAGCCATCGTCCGCCTGATCATGGACTGCTGGATCTGAGCCACAAGGCGCGCAAGCCGGTTCTCGTCCACCCGCGGCGTGTCCTCGAAGCGAACCGACGTGAGAAACATCGGCTGCGAAGTGCCGTTGAGTGGCGACCGGCGCACGATTCGACCGGTAAGCGACAACAAGCCGTTGTCGCCGGTACCCAGTCTCAGGATCACCGTCGCCCCCTCATCCAGTGGCGCGGAGCACCGGAAGGATGCACCGCCGATGCTGAGGTCGTGCAGTTGGACCTCCATCGCCTCTCCGCTGACCTCGGTCCCATCCTCCCGGGTAAGGGGCGTGACGACGACTGGCTGATGCCACCGCACGCGCACGTACCCACGTTCCTGGATACGCCGCAGCGAGGAGTGGGCGACGATGAACGTCCGCGCGAAGGCATCCGCGCGGCCAATCGCATGTGTCTCGAACTCGTATCTCGCGTCCTTCGGCCGCCAGAATGACACGACCAGTCGCGTGCCGGGGACGATCCTCTCAGCGACCCCCTCGCGCGGCAGATAACTCAGGTACAGTCCCTGGCTGGTGACCTGAAAGGCGAAGGCATCGAACGTGTAACCGTCGGGGCAGCGTACCGTCACCGCCTGGTTGTACTCGATCTCGCGGGTGCTGGCGAAGCGGTGACGCGACCGTGCCTCCGCCTCCTGGTACCTGCGCCTGATGCCGTCGAGCGCCGCGGGCGAAAGCCACACGGGCCTGCGCCTGATCTCGCGACCCATCGCCTCCCGCGCTGCCAGTACGCAACGGTCGAACAGGTCCACCGATGAAAGTATCTCTTCGCGGGGGCCTGTTGCGACAAAGGCGGATAGTTGCCACAGGATGTCTCGCTCCTGGGGATCGAAGCCGCGCGCGCCCGCGCGCTCCATGAACCGCACCCTTTCCCGGCTCTGACTCACCGCGCGGCCGACTGCCCACATGACGAGCGCAATGGTGCACAATCCGCACACCGTCGCCACTGCCATGAATATGGCGCCCCACGCCGACTGACATCCGAACAGTATCGTGTCCAGGAGAGGGTTCATGAGGCCGCTCGATCTACGCCCCGCTCTTATTCACGCGCTGACTCAGATGACCGTTGCAAGTTCCTGAATTATGCGGTTGCTGACCGCCATGGCGCGGGTGCTCAGTTGGAACCCGTGCTGGGCGATTATCAGGCGCGTCAGTTCCTCGGCCGACTCGACGTTGGACGCCTCCAGGACGGAACTGACTATCCCCCCGGCCCTGCCCGAGAGAGCGGTGCCGAACACCGGCTCGCCGGAGTTTATCGTTGCCGCCCACACTCCCTGGCCGAGGTTCTCGAGACCCTCGGGGTTATCGAAGGTGGCGACGAGTATCTGGGAGAGTTCGCGGCGCTGGCCGTTGGTGTAAACACCCTCGATGGTGCCATCGCGGCCTATGCTGAACGATATGAGGGTGCCTGCCGCGTAGCCATCCTGACCGGTCACAGCGGCGGTGGAGGTTCCACCGAAGGCGGTGAGTCCGTCGAAACTGCCCACGGTGCCGAACTGGAGGGTTATCGTCTGCGGCTCCGCCGCAGTGCCATAGTCAATCTTGATGCTCTGTGCGCTCGTGCCACCGGCGACCGATGCGAAGGAGCCGTCGGTGTTGAAGCGAATCCCGTTAATGCGGCTCGTGGTCAGCGTGCCCTCCTCGTCGCCGAGGCTGGCAATCATGTTCCACTCCCGCTCGCCGGCGCGTTCGAAGGTCAGCGTGAGGACGTGCGCCATGCCGCGGCTATCGTAGATGCTGGTGGACACCCGTCGCGTGCCACCCGCCGCGCCATCGGTCTGCACGTAGAGCGCGTGCGATTCCCAGTCCGTCGCACCGGAGCCGGAATCGTTTGCGATCGTCAGCGACAGCGACGCCTCCCCTTTTTCGTCTGCTGTGAGAACCAGGTTGCCGCTGGAATCGAGCGTGCACGTCGCCTGGCCCGCGAACGCCGCGTTGATGACGTTGATGAGGTCGCCGAGCGTGGTCCCGTCGTTGCCCGCGCCGTACGTGAACGTGACGGGCGTGATGGACTCGCCTGCGATGTTCGTGCCGGTGATCAGTATGGTGTCGCCGTCGGAGTACGAACTTGTCGTCGAATCGAGCGCGTTCAGGTCCGTGCTCTCCGTCGCAGCGGTTCCTCCGGCGGTGAGGGGAGCCGTGGAGACCAGGACCTCCGTTGTCGGGATGTCGGCTGCGGTGCTCAGGTTGCCCGCGATAGTGACCGTGGTGGTCTTTTGCGCCGGAATCTGCACGTTATACGGTATCACAATGGGCTCGTTGTCCACGTTGAGAAGCCTGTAACCCGTTACCGTATCAACGAGGTTATTGTTGGCGTCTATGCCGAACGTGGATGTGCGGATGAACACCATTCTGGTGCCGTCGTGTACGACCATGAAGCCGCGACCATCCATGGCGAGGTCGAGTGGATTGCCCGTGTCCTGCAGACCGCCCTGGGTGAAGTCCCTGGTGATGGTCCCCACCTGGACACCCAACCCGATCTGGACCGGATTCGTACCGCCGATGCTGTCAGTCCCGGACGCAGCAGGGCGGAGCGTCTGGTTCATCATCTCGGCGAAGTTGACGTGTGACGCCTTGAACCCCGGAGTGTTGGCGTTGGCAAGGTTGTTGCCGATGACGTCCAACATGAACTGGTGCGAACGGATGCCGCTGAGGCTGGCCCATACCGAAGACATGGCCTGCTCCCTTCAAACTAGGCGTTAGCGGTCTGATCGATAACCTGTCGTATATCGTCCACCGGAACGAACGTGTCGCCGACATAGACCCCGACGGTTGTGCCGTCGGTAGCGGCGGAGTCCACCGTGCCCGTCCTGTACGAGTCCCCGGAGACGAACACGATCTTCTTTCCGATGAACTGTTCTGCGAGATGCAGTTTCTCCAGCGACAGGACACTGGAGAAGTTGGCGTTCATCTGCTGGAGCTGCTGTAGCGACGCGAGTTGCGCCAGTTGAGCGGTCATCTGGCTCGTGTCCAGCGGCTCGGTGGGGTCCTGATGCTTCATCTGCGTAACGAAAAGTTTCAGGAAGGCGTCCGGGCTGAGCGTCTTGAGCATCGAAAGAGGGGAGATTTCCATGGTCGGGCTCCTCAGGCGAAATAATCCATAGTTCCCGAGCCGACGCCGACAAGGTCGAGCCGCCCGGATACACCATGGGAGGCGCGCTGTGCGGTCTCGTCCTCCTCGACAAAGGCTTCCGCAGCGGAGCGCGCGGGCTCCGGTCTGCCGGAGTGGCGTTCGGATTGCGATCCGCCCTCGCCGCGGAGGCCCACATCGAACCTCTCGAGCGAGATTCCATCTCCGGCCAGCGCCTGGCCGATGCGCTGACGGACGCCCTCGATGAGAGGCCGGATCGCTGGATGCTCGACCTGCACCTCGGCCCTCAGGCGATCGTCGCGCATGGTGAGTCGCAACGTGATCGCGCCGAGTTCAGGCGGATGGAGCGTTATGCGCACCTCGCTGGCGCCGTTGGGCCTCGTGAGAATCCGGCTATGCTGCAGTATGTCACCCACCAGGCGGCTCTCGTCCAGGGGCGTGCGCGCAGCGTCGTGGAGTTCGCGAGGAGCGACCGTAGCGGCTGAGTCGGTGCGCGAGGCGGGCTGGAAGGCCGTGGCCGTTCGCGCGGCTTCGCCGGAATCGTTCACCGATCTGGTTTCGAACTCCATCCCCCTGCGAACTGGCGCGCGCAACCAAGCGTTCTCCTGAACCACCTGGTGACTTGCGCCGGACACGGCGCGGTCAGGCGCACGACTTTGAGCGTCCGTCGCCGGGCGACTCTCAGCGTCCCTCGAGGATTCGCTCTCCCCTGTACGCGGAGCCGCTGCCTTCATACGGGTATCGGCCCCATTGCGAGACGCCGATCGCGTCGGCGCAACCTCAGGTTTCTCGGGGCGCGACATCGTTTCTAGCGTATCGAGTTCGGGTGACCGTGAAGTGAGGGTGGCGGATGTAGGACCGTCGGGGGGGTCATCCGTCGTCGCAGCCGCGTCCTCATGGACGGCGGTGGAAACCTGTCGCGATTGCGAAGCATTTTCAGCCGCACTGCTTGCCACCGCCCCGGCCGCTTTCGCCTCCCCGGACAATTCTCCCGCCTTCTCCTGTCCGGAAGTCACCTCGGTTGAGCACACGAGATCGGTGGGAACCACTGTGCGCGAAGAACCGTCAGACGCGTCGGCGGTTTTCTCCGGCTTTGACTCATGGGACTCACCCGCGTCCGGATCCATGTCGTCCGGCACCTGATTCTCCGGCGTCTCTACGGTCAAAAGTGTCGCCGCGCACGTCTGATCGGTCTCCGATGAGGTCTCGGTTCCGCCGGATGCTCCCGATTCCGCTCCCGGAGCAGCGTCGGGGGCGGCAACAGAACAGCCATTGTCATCCTTCCCCATGCGAGCCTTCTCGACCTGCTCTCCGGATCCAGCGGCGCTATCGCTGGAAGACATCTCCTCCAGGGCCGGTGCGAACTCTTCTGTCTCCCCCTCGCTGGAACGGGTCCTGACCCCGCCGGTCTCGGCCTGCGGGGCTGTCGCCGCGAGCAACGCCATTGGCTGTGCTGCGATCATCGCCGTTGTGGCCTCACCTTGTTACCGGGCTCCACTTTCGGCCATCTGGCCAGGGCAGCGGTCGCAAAACTCGTGCCCGCCCAGCGCGCAACGCCGCGGAGGCTCGCCACCATGCGTTTCACGTCCCGTCGAGCACATCGAACCGGCACCGCGAGGGGACGAATCTTCCGCAAAGGAGGGAATTGTTTTCCCCTTCATGGTTCCTTTCCCTTGGGGTCCTCGGTCTGGCGGAGCGGCGCAACGACATCAGCCGCGACAAAGCGCGCGAACAACTGGGGCGAGACGAAGACCAGACCAGGCCCGTACAGCAGGTCGTGCATTCCTGAGCGTTCGAAGTGCGCCTCGGCACGGCGGCGGACCTCGGAGTCCCGCGCGTCATAGAGGGCGTCGGCTGCCCAGAGCACGTCGCCCGTCCGCGCACAAAGAAGGTTCAACTTCAGTCCGAGGATGGGCGGATCGTATTCCTTGTAATGCGTTATGACGCCGAACAGGAAGGCATCGGCCAGGTACTGCTTCCTCGCGGCTACGAGCGAATCAACGTTGACCCGCCCCCGCCGCCACATTGCGCTCTCGGCCGCCAGTTGTTCATCAGTGACCGGAGCAACTATGACGTCGCGGCGAGTGACCTCCTGCAGCGTAAGGGCGATCGCCTGAGTCACCATCGCACGGGCTTCGCGGGAACAGCCAGATCCATCGAATGGAACCACCACGATGCGCCCCGTGGGCCCCTCCCGGAAGGCCGGCGAGATGTAACTCGCCACGCGCGGAGCGGGCTCTCGCATCGCTGCGCACCCCCAGAGAAGACCCATCGCGAGCACCATCCAACCAGACGCGCCACGCATCCATGCGGTCTTCATCGCTTCTCGCCCTCCGCGGCAGTCACATCCGAAGCGTCCGCAGCGCCGCTGATCAATCTCTTGCGCTGTTCCTGTGCCGCGGCTATCTTCAGTGACACGAGGGCCTGCTCCTGTTTGACCCGGGCAAGTTTTTCCTGGAGCAACTCCCGCCGCGCATCCCTGAGAGCATCGGTCAGCGCCGACATCTCTCTCTGCGCCTCATCGTACTTCGTCTGGAGTTCCGCCAAAGCGGCTGCCTTGGCCTGAAGGGACTGGCACTCGGCCTGGGACTGATCGAGTTCCTTCCGGAGAGCGGCAGATCGTTCTCGTTCCTGGGCCAGGTCTGACTCCAACTGGCGGGCGCGCGCGGCCTCGCACTCCCATAGACGGCTGACCTCCTGAAAACGCTCGAGCAGGGTCGGGTCCTGCGCGATCAGCGGCTCCGGCTCGACCCTGGGTGCCTCGAGAGGCTGGAGTGTCACCGGCGGCTGGGCACAACCATGAAGGATTGTCGCGCCCAGGATAAGCGCCCCGCTCCACGTCGCCGCGCTGTGAAGTTGCATCTGGGTCCTCCTATCGGGCGAGTTGTGCCGGCCTCGTGCTCGCAAAGGCCGTGCCGGATAGCGAAAACGGCTCGCGAGGCACGAAAGCAAAATCGCCCGGTTGCCGCCGGACCATTCTCGACAACCAGGCGGACAGCAATTCCTGCATGAAAAGCCGACGGGGCGGAAATATTTTCAACAGGTGATGCAAGTCGGTCCGGGGACGATGCCCGACTCCGAGTAGCCACGCTGTCGAGGAAATATTTTCCGGCGCAGGGACGAGATTTTCCGCGCCACATGCGGCGTTTCGCGATATTCGCTGCAGCGTTTCACTTGTCCGGTGTCGCCCCGTGCTGGCAGGTCGGCACACGCTTTGCGTACCCAGCGCCCCTCGCCGCTCCCTGGCAACCTCTGCACATGTCTGCCGCAAAGGCGTCGAACGCCCAAGGTTACGCCCGGGGGGAAAGCGAAGACGGACGACCGCGCGTTGGAGAACCGAAGCGACGATGATCCAGCAGCCACAGGATAATTCGACGGCGGTACCCGAGCAGGTCGCGCGCTCCGAGACGGCGACCACACCGCGCGACGCGACCGCCGCCGGTGTCGCCGAGCACAACCCCGCCCCCGATGTCGCCGCAGAGACCGCGGCCTCAGCGAAGCCAGCCGAGGGTCAGGGAGATGCGAGCGCGGCCGTCGAGTCGAACGCCGCGAGCCGCCCGAGGTCTGCCGCTGTGGCCAGACTGCTCTCCTATCTCCTTGTCGCTTCGGCCTCGGCCCTCGTTGTGGTCATCGCGCTCTCGATCCACCATGCTATCGTTTATCAGCGAACGCTGACAGGCATCATGAGTTCCCTGCGGAGCGTGGAATCGGCGCTGGCCAGCGCCAGGAACGAGCATACCACATACGTCGCCGCACCATCGCCGGGAACGACTTCCGCAACCGACCAACTGCTCCAGTTGGCCGCTGCCGCCGAGCAGGAGAGTGACCTTCCGAAGGCGGAGGCACTGTATCGTGAGGCCCTGAATGCCGACACCGTCCAGCAGCGTTCCGACGAGATCCGTTACCGGCTGGCCTGGTGCCTGGTGAAACAGGGACGCCCCGCCGACGCGCTCAAGGAACTGCGGGTGGTGGTTTCCGCGTTCCGGAACAGCCCGTTCTACGCACGCGCCGCTTACGAACTGGCCACCCTGCACATGGAGCGGGGCGATACCTCTCAGGCCAGGCGCGTTCTTTACCAGTTGATTGCGCTCCGGGATGCATGGGGCGCGGAGGACCGCGAGTTCGTGGAGAAGGCGCACTACGCGCTCGCGCGGTCCTACGAGATCGAGGCCGATTCGCTGGCTGCCAGTCGCGGCTCCGCCAGCGCCCTGCTCGATGCAGCCCTTTCCAGGACCGGAAAACCGAAATGAGGCCCGCCGCGGCAGCACAGGGAATATTGGCGGCTCTGCTCCTCGCCGGAATGCTCTTCGCCGGAGGCGCAGGCGACCAGCCCGACCCGGTCGAGACTGCGATACGCCTCCGACAGGAACACGAGACGCTGGAGCGGCTGCAGGAACGCCTTGCCCTTATCGAGAAGGAGATGAGGGACCTCCAGCGCAACCGACATCCCCTCATCGCAACGGAGAACGATAAAAGCCGTGCAGAGGCGATCGCCCGCGCCCCACGATCGGTCGAAGCCGCCGGGCTGCACGTTGAACGCACCGCATCCGACCAGGGCATCTTCTACACCATCTCCGCGAGGGAGGCACCGGCGATCGAGGTCCTCGATGCCATCGCCAGGACAGCAGCACTCCGCCTCGATGTGCGCGAGACCGTCGGCGATGAACAAATCCGCGCTCGCCTATGGATAGAACTGCACGGGACCGACCTTCCAGAAACTGTGCGAATCGTCGGTGGACTCCTGTCGCTCGATACACTCGTGGACGACGACGGCATAGTAGTGGCACCAATCACCGCCCTGAGCGACAAGCCCCTCGACAGGCGCCTCCGCGAACTGGCTGTGGAAGCCTACCAGCGCGCCCTCATCCGGTACCCGGCAAGCCCCGAGGCCCCGAAGGCCTACCTTGGCATCGCCCGTTATTACGAGGCCGAGGGCTTCCACCCCGCTGCGATACAGGCCGCGGAGGAAGTCCTGCGCCTTTACCCGCGGTCGGAGACCGCGGGCACAGCGCTGCGTTTGATCGCGCGCTGCCACAGGGCCATGGGGCGCCTCGACCTTGCCCGGTCGGCTTGCAACCGCTACGCCGACGAGTTCCCCGCCGCGGAGGACCTGCCACAGGTCGTGCTCGAAACGGCGGAACTCTGGCTCGCCGAGGAAAAGCCCGATCAGGCCAAGCCCATCCTGGAGGACGTCATCAGGGGGTGGCCCCGGACGGCTGCCGCCACTGTGGCGCGCATTCGCCTCGCGGAATGTCTCGTGCGTCAGCAACGTTACGACCAGGCGATGGCACAACTGAGAGAGGCCGAAGATCACCCATACGGATTCCAGACGCCCGAGGAGGCAACGTTTCTCATCGGCGAATGCCTCCTGAGGCAGGGACGACCCGCTGAGGCCGCAGTGCGGTTCAACCAGGTCCTCGCAACGGCGTCCGATCCGGACCTGGCGGAAAAGGCGTATTACGGTCTGGGCGATGCCCTCTTCTCCGGCGGAAGATATGTGGAGGCCATCGAGGCGTACCTGGGGGCCATGGCGACATTCCCGCGGGGGCGGCTCCGCGAGGACGCGCCGCAACGCCTCGTCCTCGCATATATGAAGGTCGGACTCTTCGAAAGAGCCGAGGAGCAATGGCGCTCCGCCAGCGACTCGGCGAGGCGCGACCCAAGCATGCGCAAACATGCCATAGCCATCGCCCGCCACTATCTCGAGACGGGCGACTACAGGAAGATGGCTCGCATCCTGGACGACCTCGACACGATCGGCGGAGCCGAACCCGACCCCGAAATCCTCCTCGTGCAGGGTCACGCGCTTTTCAAAGCGGGTCTTTTCGATAAAGCCCTCGAAAAGGCGCGATCGGCTGCCCAACGGACAAATGAGAAGGAGATCAGGCAGGAGGCCTGCCGCCTCGCGGGAGAGTGCTGTCTGAAACTCAACCGCCCCGTTTCCGCGGCGTCGGCCTTCGGAGGTGTCGTCGAATGAGAATATGCGTGTGGCTCGTTGTCGCGGCTGCGGTTGCCTCGGCTGCACCGGGAGAGGAGCCCGGCCAGGGCCCATCCGAGCCCGGCACCTCTGCGAGCGTTGTCGAGGCTGTCGAGGTCCCCCTCCTCGAGAGGCAGGTGGCCGAAGAAATGGAACGTTTGAGAATGCTCGAGGAAAAACTGCGGACCATCTCGTCCGAGGCGGAGGTCGCCAGGACCGAGAGAGCGGCCAGCCCGGCCACCCCGCCCCCTCAAAAGGCTGATACGCCTGCCCTGCCGTCGGAGCCTCTGGCAGGCGCCGAGGAGGCCTTCGCGAACACCCTCTACTCGCTGGGCGAGTGGAAGCGAGCCAGCGCCGTGTACGAGAGCATCCTGAAATCCTCGCCGAACCCCGACACGGCCGCGTGGGCCAAACTCCAGATAGGCCACTGCGCTCGCAAGACGGGCGATTACATCGCGGCGGTGGCAGCCTACGAGCAGGCCACGAACATGGCCAGCGAGAGTTGCTGGACCAAAGAGGCGGCATGGTGGTGCGGCCACCTCAAGTGGTCGCTTCTCCTCGCCGAGAGCATGCGCCACGACGCCGCTTCAGCACCGAACCCCGATACGACACCGCAGGCGCCAGAGGCGAAACAATGAGCAGCGCCGACATGGAGATGAAAATGGCAACCGGATTCTCCGCCCCTTCCTGTCAGAGCGACGAAGCGCCAGCCACCCCCCCCTGCACGAATGAGGGAGAGACCGCTATCTCGCTCGGTGCCCACGAAGCCATGCAGTGGCATTCGCACCGGACGCAGCGGGAACTGGTGGATGCGCACCGTTCGCTCAGTGAGGGTCTCCATCAGTTGCGCGTGGCCGTGGAATACCTGAACGCGTTCATCGAGCCCCTGGAGGCCGGGGTTCTCGCCACCGATGCCGATGGCCGGACAATGATAGTGAACTCGGCGGCCGAACGCCTCCTCGGGATCGAAAGGAAGCGCCTCATCGGTCGAAGCGCCGAGTGCCTCGACTCGCGAATTTCGCCACCCATATCGCTTGCCAGGGCGACTCGCTCGGGCCGGACGGTCCCGCCCATGCGCCGCGTGCTCCGCAGAAGCGACGGCAGTCAGTTTCTCGTCGAGACCACGCTCAGGTTGCTCCGCGACTCGACCGGCGGCGTCTTCGGTTGTGTCCTTGTGTTGAAGGACCTCTCGCCCTTGCATGAAATGGAGCGCAAACTGCAGCAGGCCGAGCAACTCGCCTCCATCGGGAAGGTCGCAGCGGCGCTCGCCCACGACGTGCGAAGCCCCGTGGCGGTGATAGAGGGGTTCGGCCACCTCCTCCTCCAGAGCCTTCAGCCGAGCGATCCTTGCCGGAGGTACGCGGAAAGCATCGTCCAGGCCGCAGCCCACCTGAATCAGGCCGTTACGGGCACGCTGATCCTCGCTCAGGAGCCGCGCCTCGACATGCGCGACATTGCGCCGCTCGCGCTCCTCGAAGAGGTGAAGGAGATGGTGGAGCGGGAGGTCGAGGGGATGGGCCTCGCGGATATCGAGGTGCATGTGGAGGTGGCGGAGGAGGACGTCGAAGGGGATGCGATGGATGGAACCTTCAGGCTCTGGGCGGACCGCGATCAGATCATCCGCGCCCTGATGAACCTGTGCCGCAACGCCATCGAGGCGATGCCGTCGGGCGGAAGCCTGACACTCCGATGCTCCGCCTCGCCCCGCTCCACCTGGGAGAAGCCCGCGCTGAGGCTCTCGGTGGCCGACACCGGCGTGGGTGTGCCGCCGGAGATACGACGCCGCCTCTTCGACCCGTTCGAGACCACCAAGGAGGATGGAGTAGGACTGGGTCTCGCAATAGTGAAGAAGGTCGCCGAACTGCATGGCGGAAGCGTCTCCTTCGAGACCAGCGCTGGCAACGGCACGGTATTTCACATGGACCTGCCCGCCGTGCGAACCTCGCAAATGTGACTCCGATGATCACTGTCCGGGAGGAAGCGCCGTATGGCCGCAGAGCGGGTCCTCGTGGTTGATGACGACAAACTCAGCGTGGAACTGGTGACTGCGCTCCTCGAGAAGGCCGCCTGCCGGGTCTCCGCAGCCTACAACGGAGAGCAGGGCTGGGAGTGCTTCCGCAGCGAATCGGCAGACCTGGTGCTCATGGATGTCCGGATGCCGCGGATGAGCGGGATGGAACTCCTGAAGAAGATAAAGAGCGCATCGCCCGAAACGCCGGTTGTCGTGATGACGGCATACGCGAGCATAGACGCAGCCGTGGAGGCGATGCGCCTGGGCGCCTCCGACTTCCTGGCGAAGCCATTCAGACAGGAGCAGATCGAGGAGATCATCCAGCGCCTGCGCGACATGGCCGACGTGGACCGGCCTCGAACGTCGCTGACCCGAAGCAGGCCCGAGGAGCGGATCGTGACCGACGACCCGCGAATGCTAAGCATCTGCGAGACCGTCCAGCGGGCGGCAGCGACGAAGGCCAGCGTCCTCATCCAGGGCGAGAGCGGCACCGGCAAGGAACTGTTCGCGCGCTTCCTGCACCTCCACAGCCCGCGGGCCGCGCGCCCCTTCATCGCCGTGAATTGCGCGTCGCTCCCCGAGACGCTCCTCGAAAGCGAACTCTTCGGCCATGAGAAGGGCGCCTTCACGGGCGCGCTGTCGAGACGCGCAGGCCGATTCGAACTCGCCAACGGCGGGACCCTCCTCCTCGATGAGATAAGCGAGATATCGCCGTCCATCCAGGCGAAACTCCTGCGCGTTCTGGAGGAGGAGGAGTTCGAGCGGGTCGGCGGCACCACGACCTTGCGCGTGGACGTGCGAATAGTCGCGACGACCAACCGGAACCTGCGCGATGCCATCGCCTCGGGCGCCTTCCGAGAGGACCTTTACTATCGGCTGAACGTGATTCCAATCGTTCTCCCGCCACTGCGCGAGCGACGGGCCGACATCCCGGCCCTCGTCGCCCACTTCCTCCGTCTCTACGCCGAGCAGTGCGACAGGCCAGTCCCGCAGATATCCCCTGAGGCCATGGAACATCTCACTCGCTACGACTGGCCGGGCAACGTCAGGGAACTCAGAAATCTGATCCAGCGGCTCGTGGTCCTCCACGATAGCGACCGGATAGACGTTCGCGATCTTCCGCCCGAGATCCGCGTCGGCCCTCGCCTCGCCGGTACCGGGGTGCGCGTCGGACAGACCATCGAAGAGGCGGAACGCTGGCTGATCTTGAAGACACTGGAACACACCGGCGGCAGCCGGGCGGAGGCGGCCAGCATGCTGGGCATCACGACCCGCACCCTCCGCAACAAACTCGCGAGGTACCGCAGGGAACTCGCCGGGAGCGATGCGGAAAGGTTCTCCCTGCGGGCGGAAAAGTTTTCCGCCGCCGAAGAGTTTGTACCGTCGCCGCATGGCGACGCGCGGAAGATATCAGGCGGCACCTCGTTTGCTTCCGCGCTCGCTTGACGCCCGGGGTGTGCCCCGCCGGCGCCACGCGTCAGGACGCAACGACTGAGAGGGAGTCGAAGAGAAATGCTCGGCGACAACGACCTCGCGATACCGGAGAAGATGCTCGACCTGTGCGCGCTCCGCCACAAACTCATCGCCCACAACGTGGCGAACGCAGGGATTCCCGGATTTCACAGGCTCGACGTCGCATTCCAGGAGGAGTTGCGACGAGCGATCTCCGAGAACGACGCGAACGCCGTCCGCAAGGCCGAACTGCCGGTCCACACCGCTCGAAAGCCCGGGGTGGACCCCGAAACAGAGGTGGCGCGCATGGCCAAGAACGAACTCCTTTTCGGCACCTTCGCCCAGATAGCCGCGCAAAAACTCAGGATCATGAGAACGGCCGTCACCTCTAAATAGCCTCCCCGTCAGCAAGGAGGACATCGGATGCCAGACCCTGAATGCTTCACGGCGCTCGACATAAGCGCGTCGGCTTTGAGCGCCGAGCGCGCGCGTATGAACGTGATTGCAGCCAACATCGCAAACGCGAACACGCTCGTGACGCCGGAGGGCGAGCCGTACCGCCGGCGAGAAGTCACGTTCGCCACGGTGATGAAGGACGAACTCGAGGCGCATGGAGACCCGTCCCGACGCATCGGCGGGGTCAAGGTCGCCTCGGTCGTCCCCTCCAAGGAGCCCTTCCGCACCGTCTATGACCCGCAGCACCCGATGGCGGACAAGGACGGGTTCGTGAAGATGCCCAACGTGAACGTGACGAAAGAGATGGTTGACATGGTCCAGGCGCAGCGCGCCTACGAGGCCAACCTCGCTGCCATGAAGGCCAGCAGGGAGATCATCCAGAACTCCATCCTGATACTCAAGACCAGGTGAACGCCATGAACACGACTCCCATACGCCCCCTCGATGCGATATCGCCGCTCGCTCAACCCGGGCCGGTCGAGGCATCCCGCCGGACGCAGGGCGACTTCGCAGGACTCGTGGACCGCCTCGCCACAGAGGTGGACCAACTCCAGCAGAAGGCCGACAAGGAGGTAGCCCGTCTCGCCGCCGGTGGGACGGACAACATCCACCAGGTCATGCTCGCCCTCGGCAAGGCCGAGGTCGCGTTCACTTACATGCTCGAGGTCCGCAACAGGCTCGTCGAGGCGTACAAGGAAGTGATGCGCATGCAGGTGTGATAAGCCAGCCGCCCAAGGCCGGATGGCTATTCAGCGGAGATTATACGGCGAATGGGAAACACCTTCAGACAGATAGCAGCGATCTGGAAGAAACTCGGTCCCAACCAGAAGGTCACCCTGCTCCTCCTCGCCGTCGGCATCGTAGCGGGAGTCGTGACCCTCGCCGTGGTTGCAAGGCGGCCCTCCTACGAACTGCTCTACGCAGACCTCGAGGAGAAGGACATGGCCCAGGTGGTGGCATTCCTCAAGGAGTCGAAGGTCCCCTACCGGATACTCCAGGGCGGCCGCGCAGTAATGGTCCCCGAAGGCTCCAAGTACGACCTCCGCCTCGCCGTGTCGAGCAAGGGCATCCTGACAGGCGGCAGGGTCGGCCTGGAACTCTGGGACGCGCCGGGCTGGGGCGCAAGCCCGATGGCCGAACAGATGATGAGACGCCGTTCGCTCCAGGGAGAACTCGCGCGCACCATCATGCACCTCGAGCCGGTCTCGTGGGCCGACGTTCAGATAGCGCAGCCCGAACCGAGTTTCTTCGCGGAGGACGAAAAGCCCGTGACCGCCGCGATCACGGTCAGGCTGCACCCTGGCCGCACGCTCAGCCCGGCCCAGATCGCCGGAATCTGCAGGCTCGTCGCAAGCAGCGTCGAGGGGCTCCAGCCCGACAACGTCACGATAATTGACGACCAGGGCAACCTCCTCTCCACCCCACGCACCGATCCCGTCAATGCCCTCGCCTCGGACCTCCAGCAACTCCAGAGGCAGTACGAGGATTACCTGGCCGCCAAGGCGCAGACTCTTCTTGACCGCGCCCTCGGCCCTGGTCGCTCCGTGGTGAGGGTCAATGCGGTGCTGGACATGGACCGGATCTCCGAGACGCGCGAGACCTACGACGCAAACGGACGCGTGGCGCTGACGGAGCGAATCGCGTCGAAGAGCATCCAGGGCGAGGCCGGCGCCGGCGGCGCCCAGTCCGACGAGACCACCGAGGCGACCTATACGGTGCCGAAGACAATCCGCACCATACAGAACGTGCCCGGTGGTGTGAAGCAGATTCACGTGGCGGTGCTCCTGGACCCGACCTTCCGGGACGCAGAGGGCAAGGAGCAACAACTCACTCAGGAGCAGATAGACAACCTCGGCCAGGTGGTCAGACGCGCGGTCGGGGTGGACGAATCCCGCGGCCGGGGCGACACCTTCCAACTGGCGACCATGTCCTTCCGGGAGCCGACGAGATCCGACCTGGACTCAAAAGCGGAGAAGGAACAGAAAAACCAGTACATCCTGACGATCGTCAAGCGCGCTTCCTCGCTTCTCGCCGTCGCCGTGTTCGTCGTCTTCGCCGCCCTCGCGCTGAGACGCATATCGCGCACCATCCGCTCCGCTGGAGCCTCCACCACTTCGCCGACATTCCCGCTCGACCTCGCAGGAATGCCAGGGGGTAACGGCCTCAATCAGCTGCGCAACCACGTCCGCGAGGTCATGGCGAGAGACCCGGTCGCCGCCGCGCAGTTGCTCCGGCGATGGCTGAACGAGGAAGAGGGCGCAAGGAGAGGGTAGGACCGTGGCGAACCTGACGGGAAAACAGAAGGCGGCAGCGGTCCTCGCATCCGTTGATGCCGAGACCGCTGCGGCGGTGCTGAAGAACCTGCCGGAGAGCGACCTGGAGACGCTGACACGCGAGATGCACGCCCTCGGCACGCTGGAGCATGACGTCACGACAGCCATCCTCCACGAGTTTGCCGTTCGAGCCTCCGCTCAGAGCGGTGGAATAAACGTGAACCCGGCCAACCTCCGAGAGCGCCTGGAACTCGCCCTCGGGCCGGAAAACGCTCGCCAACTCCTCAAGGACGTCGGAATAGAGAACGACGTCGAGGCGGTCTTCCGGCCTTTCGGCGAACTGGACGCCGAGGACCTTCACCGGGCGCTGGCCGAGGAGCATCCGCAGACGATAGCACTCGTCCTGGGCCAACTGGAACCGAAACAGGCCGCAGGAGTCCTCGCGCTCCTCCCGCACGAGTTGCAGGTGGACGTCATCAGGCGCATGTCAACGAACCAGCAACTCGACGAGGGCGTCGCGCGCAAGGTCGCCGAGATACTCAGGACCAAGACGAGCGTACTCGGCGAACTGCGCAAGACCCCCGAGGACCCGCGGTACAAGAAGGCAGCGGAGATCATCAATCTCCTCGGCCCCGAGGCCGAGGAGCGAATCCTGCAGGACCTCGCCCAGCAGACGCCCGCGCTCGTCGAGAAGTTGAAGGAGATGATGTTCGTCTTCGAGGACCTGCGCACCCTCCGGGACCAGGACATGCGCCAGGTCCTCATGAACGTTGACACGCAGGTCCTTGCAATGGCGCTCAAGACGGCCTCCGAGGAGTTGAAGGAGAAGGTCTTCGCCAACCTGTCGAAGCGTGCGGGAGAGATGGTGAAGGAGGAACTCGAACTTCTGGGTCGCAAGCCCCTCTCACAGGTGAAGGCCGCGCAGCACCAGATAGTCGAGGCGGTGCGGAACCTCGCCGCGACTGGCGAGATCAACCTGCGCGGCGCGAAGTACGAGGAGGATCCGCTGGTATGAGCCCCGTCCGGGTCTATCCCGCGCACGCCGACGCGCAGCGCCACATCTTCGAGCCGTTCGCGGAACTGCCAGGTGACTGCGCTGCAACCGGCGCACAGGACCAGCGCGACGAGGAACTCGCAGCCTACCGCCGTGGCGTCGAGGAAGGCCGGAGGCAGGCAGAACAGGTCGTGGGCGACCTCATCCGCGCGCTGAAGGAAGCGGCGCGCCTCCTCGAGGCGGAGCGGAGGAACGCGCTCCACGCGCTCCAGCACGAGGCCCTCCGCCTCAGCCTCGCGATAGCGAGGAAGGTGGTCATGGCCGAACTGAAAACGAATCCGGATGCGATCTCCGAGATCGTCCGGCGACTGGTCTCAGAGGCCGAGGGACGACGCGTGACGCGCATCCTCCTGCATCCTGACGACGCGGCGCACCTCTCGACATCGCAGGTCGCCGAAATGCTCCGCGAGGCCGACATACGCGTCGAGCCCTCGGATGAAATCTCCCCCGGCGGCTGCGCGATAGAGACGGCGTTCGGCAGGCTGGATGCCAGCCTCGAGACGCGCCTGGAGGAGATAGCCGCAGCGTTCCTGCCGCCGGAGACGGACGACCCTGCCGGCACCGACGAGGACAAGTGAAAATGCCACTGAACCTCCAACCCTTCGTCGAGTGCGTCGAGCGGGCTAAACCATTTCACTGGGTCGGACGCGTGAACAAGATCATCGGCCTGGTCGTCGAATCGGTCGGTCCTGTCGCCTCGGTGGGGGAACTCTGCGAGATTCGCTCCCCAGGTCAGCGCCGCCGCGTCGTCGCCGAGGTCGTCGGATTCCGCGACGACCGGACGCTCCTGATGCCGCTGGCGGAGATGAACGGGATCGCACACGGCGACGAGGTCGTCTCGCGAGGGCGACAGTTCAGCATCAGGGTGGGCGACGAACTTCTCGGTCGCGTCCTCGACGGACTCGGCCGGCCGATAGATAACAAGGGACCGATCCTTGCCGTGGAGGAACGGCCCATCCACGGTGCATCGCCATGTCCGATGGAGAGGCCATGCATCGTGGAGCCGCTGGCCACGGGCATCCGCGCGATAGACGCCCTCCTCACCTGCGGGAAGGGCCAGCGCGTTGGCATATTCGGCGGCAGCGGCGTGGGCAAAAGCGTGCTCCTCGGCCAGATCGCCCGCTGCGCAAGGGCCAGCGTCAACGTCATCGCGCTCGTGGGCGAGCGCGGCAGAGAGGTCCAGGACTTCTTGCAGCACAACCTCAGGGAAGGCCTGGCGCGGTCCGTGGTGGTCACCGCCACTTCTGACCAGCCCGCCCTTGTGAGGCTGAAGGCCGCCTTCGCGGCCACGGCGATAGCGGAGTACTTCCGCGACCAGGGACGCGACGTGCTGCTGATAATGGACTCGGTGACGCGGGTGGCGACCGCAATCCGTGAGATCGGCCTCGCCGTCGGAGAGCCGCCCACCACTCGCGGCTACACCCCTTCGGTGTTCGCCCTGCTGCCCAAACTCCTGGAACGGGCGGGGCGCAACAGCCGTGGCACCATCACAGGCTTCTATGCGGTTCTCGTCGAGGGCGACGACACCGAGGAGCCGCTCTCCGACGCCGTCCGCGCGATACTCGACGGCCACATCGTGCTCTCGCGGGCGCTGGCGTCTCGCGGCTTCTACCCGGCCATAGATATCCACGCCAGCGTCAGCCGCACGATGCCCGATGTCGTCACGCCGGAACACCTCGAGGCCGCCCAGAGGTTCAAAGCGGTCACGTACACCTACCGGGAGGCCGAGGACATGATCAACATCGGGGCCTACCGGAAGGGCACGAATCCGGACATAGACTACGCTATCGCCATGCGCGGCCCCACCGATGCCTTCCGCCGGCAGGCGATGAACGAGGTGGGCGACATGGAAAAGGACGTTCAACGGCTCATCGAGTTGATGAGTCCCCGGAGACCGGAGCTGATGCGCAATGCGGCCGTTTAGATTCAAACTCCAGGCGCTTCTGAAGGTGGCCGAACAGCAGGAGCAGGAGGTGCGGCATGAGATGGCGAAGGCCAACGCCGCGGTGCAGCGCATCCGCTCGCAGATGGACGATATCAGCCGCACCTGCGCCGGATGGGAAGAACGCATACGCGCCAGCCAGAGGCGTCGCCTCGTGGCCGCGGAACTGCGCCATCAGGCACAGGCACTCGCGGCCCTGCGCGACAGGCTCGAACACCTGCGCTCGGCGCTGCGCTCCGCGGAGGCCGCCGCCGAGGAAGTCCGCCATCGCCTGAACCAGGCGGCCTGCCGCCGCAAGTCGTTGGAAAGGCTTCGCTCCCGCTTGCAGGATGCCCACGAGGCGGAGGCAGAGGCGAGGGAAAACCGCACAGTTGACGACATGGCCTCGACTCGAGCCGCCGAGAGAATCCAGGGCGGGAGGGATGACTCCATCACGGGAGCATCGAGATGATGAATATCCTCTTCGGCACGTGGCCCCGTCGGATCGCGACGTTCCTCGTGCTCGTCTTCGCGTTCCTCGCTAGCCTCACAGGCACGCTGACGGTTGCGGTGCTGCGGACACCCGTCGCAGCCAGCGCCGCCGGGAAGATCCCCCTGATCGGGCCGACGGCCATAGCCATTGCCAGATGGTACCGGCCGCCAGCGTCTGCGGAGCCGCCTCGACCGGAGGTGCGGACGTTGCGTCAACTGAGGCCTCTGTCGGCCGAGGAGATAACGGCCCTGATCGAGGACCTCCAGAAGCAGCAGCGCCTCTACAAAGAGAAGATGGCGTTCATCGAACGCGAGGAAAAACGCCTGGAAATGTCGCGCGCGGAACTTGCGCAGGAGCGGGAGAGGCTCGAAAAACTCCGGGAGCAGATAGCATCGCAGTGGGCGGATTGCCAGAGGGCGCGTGCCGCCCTCGAGGGCCAGATGACCGACATGGTCTCCACGGAGGCGAACAACCTGAAGCAACTCGCCGCCACCTACGAGGCCATGAAACCGGAAAAGGCCGCGACCATCGTCTCGAAACTCGATGAGACCCTGGCGGCCAAGACCCTGTTCCTCATGCGCGAGCGATCCATGGCCAAGATACTGGAGAACCTGGACCAGGAGACCGCCGCGCGTCTGACGGAGCGCATCCGGCTGCTGAAACGAAACGACTGAACCACACATCAGTAGCGCGAGAGGTACGACATGGACATCGCGACACTCATCGGCATTCTCGCCGGTACGGGTCTGGTACTCGCTGCTATCATCTCCGGCGGCGGTGCGATCACGTTCTTCGACGTGCCGTCCATTCTCATCACCGTCGGGGGGACCGTGGCCTCCACGCTGATCAACTTCCCTCTCCAGAAGGTCCTCGGGGTCTTCTCGGTCGTCAAGAAGACGCTCCTCTACGAGTTGCCCTCGCCGACCGCGGAGATAGAGAGGATCGTGCGACTGGCAAAACTTGCCCGTGCGGAAGGGCTCCTTGCGCTGGAAAACGTCCTGGAGGAGGTGCGCGACCCGTTCCTCCAGAAGGCGATCCAACTCCTCGTGGATGGCACCGAGCCCGATGTCCTGCGCGACGTTCTCACCACGGAACTGGAGCAGATCCGCGTGCGCCACAGCGTGGGCAAGAACATACTCGAATCCATGGGGGCGGCAGCACCCGCCTTCGGCATGATCGGGACGCTCATCGGGCTTGTCCAGATGCTCCGTAACTTGCAGGACCCCGCGGGCATCGGCGCCGGCATGGCGACCGCTCTCATAACGACGTTCTACGGCTCCATCATGGCGAACCTCGTCTTCATACCCCTCGCGGGCAAACTCGACATGCGAAGCAAACAGGAGATGGTGACGAAGCAACTGATAATCGAGGGCGTGGCCGCGATCCAGGCCGGCCTGAACCCGCGCCTGATCGAGGAAAAACTCAAATCGTTCATCGCGCCCAAGCAGAGGAACGTGTTCACCGTGGTCAGGAGCGCGGCATGAGCGAGAGGACTCCCAAGATCGAGGAGCCCACGGCACCGGGCGTCCCGGCCTGGATGCTCACCTATGCCGATACGGTGACCTTGCTCATGACCTTCTTCGTGATGCTCATGAGTTTCTCGACGATGGATACGGGCAAGTTCGCCAGGACGATGGGATCGCTCGTCGGTTACATGGGGATGGGCCAGAGGGACCGGCTGAACCGCGATTCGCTCCTCGATCGGCGTTTCATGGACGCGAGCCGAATCCACATGCAAGGCTACGAGAACCCACCCGATTACGATCCGCTCAATTATGTCGCGGAAAAGTTCGACTACCTCGTCCGCACGAGCTCGGTGGTCAACATGCTCCGATACAGGATGACCGAGCAGGGTTTCGAGATCCACCTGCTGCCCGGAACGGTCTTCGAGGAAGGCACGGCGCGGCTCACGTCGGACGCCCCGCGCGTCCTGCGGCTCATCGGGAAGGCGTGCGCGCATATTCCTCACGAGGTTCGCGTCCTCGCCACCGCTGACATGTTCTACTCGTCCGAATATGCCGCTCCGGAAGACCTGGCCGCGGACCGCGCCGCGGTCATCTGCGATCACCTCCGCCGCGAGTATCGCGTGGCCCCCGAGCGGATGTCGCTGGCCATCCCGATGCGCGGTGGCTGGCCAGGAGCCGCTCAGACGCCAGAGGCGGGGGTGCGGTTGATCGTGATGCGGCCTCGCAGGAGGGTCGAGCCATGAGCCCCAAACGCACCCTCGCCCCGCTCCAGGAGAGCAAGCCGGGCGCGCCCAAATACATCGTCTCTTACGCGGCCATGATGACCATCCTCCTCGCATTCTTCATCATGATGAACAACCTCGCGACCGTCAGGGAATATGGCCTCGTCGGCGCCGGCCTGGGTGTGTTCAGGGAGTCGTTCAACGCGCATGGCCTGCCGGGCATCCTCCCGGGCAGCCTCCGTGCTCGGAAACTCGCCGCCGAGTGCGGCAAGTTCGTTCCGCAGGATGTCCCGGAAAACGTCGAGGGTCGCACACCCGATGAAAGGCTGATCGAACCGCCCGAGCAGGACCTGGAGGAGGTTCTCAACGCCCTGGTGAGAGTCGAACCGGAGGTCGGTCTGCCGGTGCCGCTGGAGGATCCGGATCGGCTCGACCAGAGGGCGCGCGAGAGGCTCTCCGCGATCGCGGCGATGGTGCGCTCCCGGCCCCATCAGATACACGTTCAAGCGCTGTTGCGCGGCCCGACGGAACCATCGCGAGAGGAATGGCGCCGCGCCTCGGCCTCCGCATACAGAGTCGCCGATTACCTCTGCCGACACGAGCGCATCGCACAGGAGCGACTCCTGGTCGTGAGCAGGGCGGAACCGCGGGATCGCACCGACCGCAAAGAGGGGGCATCGGCAGATATCGAAATACGCCTCGTGCTCCGCTCCCCCGTCGGGGCTTCGGGTACGCCGCTCGCCGGCGATACCCTCGTGCCGCCGGCGGAACAGCGCACGCTCTTCCGCATGACGAGATAGCAGGAGGAAGCCAGATGGCCAAGAATCCGACAACTGAACCAGAAACTCAGCGAACCCAGTCCGAAGAGCGACCAGCAGAATCCACGCCGCCCCGGACAGGCAGCGGTTCGGGCCGAGTCGCATTGACGCTCCTGCTACTCTTCGCGATGGTGGTGGCATCTGCCTCGACCGCGGTCCTGGCAGCCGTATTCATCATCAGGCCAGCCGCTGAAGTCAAGCCGGTCGAGCAACCGGCGCCCCCGGCCGAATCGGAGGGTCCGCCGGCACCTGCCGAGTTCACCCTCAAGGATGACCTGATCGTGAACGTGTACCAGACCCAGCAGCGCCGATACCTCTCCGTGAAGCCCGTCTTCGTTCTCGAGAACAAGGACGGTCTCAAGGAACTGGAATCGAAGAAGGTCGAACTTCAGCACCTGATGATAGGGATTCTGAAGGGCAAGACGCTCGAGCAACTGGACGACCCCCAGGCGGCGAACGCCATCGGGCGGGAGATCGCCGAGGCCGCGAATGAACAATTGGGGCTGACGGCGAAGGTGAAGAGGGTCTACTTTACGCAGTTCGTCGTGCAGTGAGAGCGACGGAGGACAAGAGCGATGCCGACCGTATCCGAGACCGTGGAGTTGCATCAGGCCCCGTCCGGCGCGGTCGCCTCCCCTGTCGGGCCGGCTGAAGCCTCGACCCGCCAGGTTCCGGACGAGCGGTCAGAGCCGCCCGGGAAAGGCGCTCCGGTGCGGCCGTACGACTTCCGCCGTCCGCAGCATCTCTCCGCGGATCAGTTGCGCAGCATGCAGCGAATCCACATCGCCGCCGCCGAACTGATACAGAACCGCCTCGGGCGCGAGACGGGCATCCCGATCCGGGTTCACCTGAAGAGCATAGAGGAACTGGCCTTCGCACTCGTGATGGAGGCGATCCCCGAGCACACCTACGCGAGCATACTCGACCTCTCGCCGCTCGAGGAGAAGGGCCTGCTACTGGTCGAGTCGAGGCTCTGCCTGGGACTGGTGGACCGTGTCCTCGGCGGCGTCGGAAAGTCGCCGGACGAGGACCGGCCCCTGACGGCGATAGACCAGGTGGCGCTCGAAAAGCCGATAGAGATCCTGCTCCAGTGCCTCCGCCAGACGTGGCAGGAGGTATGTCCGATGAAGATGACCACGGCGGGCAGGAGGAACAATCGCCAGCAGGCGCAAGTGCTTCCGCCGGGCGAACCCGTGCTCTGCGCCACGCTGGAGGCTCAGGGCGAGGTGACCGCCGGCTGGGTGCGCCTGTGCCTTCCCGTGGCTGCACTGAAAGGGGCCCTGGAGACGGCATCCGAGCGCTCACGCCCTGTCCGCGCCAACGCCGAACGGCTCGCCTCGTTTCACAGCGCCCTGCGCACTGCGCTGGAACGCGTCCCGCTGCCGCTGACGGTCCTCGTCGGATCCGTGGAACTGCCCATGAGAAGTCTCCTCGCGCTCCGTCCGGGCGACATAGTGCGGCTCGACCAGCCCGCTGACAAGCCGGTGCAAATCCGCGTGGGTGGCAAGCCGGCCTTCCTGGGAAGGATGGGACTCTCCGGCCGGAGGAAGGCCGTACAGATAATATCTCGCACAGACCCAACCGAGGAGGAATGAAGAGATGAGTTCCAAGGAGACAACTGCGCCGTCCGCAGGAAACGCGTCCCCGGCTGCACGCGGGGATAGCAAGAACGCTCAGCCCGACGGCACCGTCCGCGCCCACACCCTGACCCCGCTGGAGGGCCAGGCCGCAGGCGGCGAGGCTGGCAACATAGACCTGTTGCTGGACGTCGCGGTGCCGGTCGTCGCGCAACTCGGCGGCACCGAGATGCGCATCAGGGATATCCTCAAACTCGTGCCCGGCTCCATCGTGGAACTCGATAAACTCGCCGGAGAACCCGTTGACCTCTTCGTCCGCGGAAAACTTTTCGCCGAGGGCGAGGTCGTGGTGGTGGACGAGAACTTCGGCGTGAGGCTGACGCGCATCCTCTCGCCGAAGGAGCGCGCCGAGAACCTGGCGGCCTCGTGACCGCGGCAGGAGTGCTCGGCAATCACTCGACCTGACCTGTCGAGGTGCCACACATGCCTCGTGCGATACTGATCTTCGTGATGACAGCGCTTCTGGTGGGCTCCGGCGTCCCGGCGCTGGCCCAGCAGCATGCAGAGGGTGTGCCGGTGGAATCGGCTCCGCTTTTCGACACCGACGGCGGGAACCGCGGGCAGCCGGATTGGCAGGGACCATCGGATGTTCCTGACGCCGGGGCCCTCCTGGGCCGCTTCGTCCTCGCCACCGGCGTGGTTCTCGCGCTCCTCGTGGGGGGAGTATGGCTGTTCCAGCGATATGGCAAACGCGCACTGAGACTCGGCGGTGGGGAAAGGCCGCTCAGGATAGTGGACAGGGTCGCCCTCGCGCCAAAGAGATGGGTCTGCCTCCTCCACGTGCGCGGCCGGTACCTTCTCATAGGCGTCGGCGACAAGGAAGTTTCGCTCCTCACGGAACTGTTCCCGCCCGATGAGCCCGAGTCCTCGGCCGGCGCCATGGAGTTTGGCGCCGCGTTGGAGGAGGGGGCACAGCACCCGGCGCCGAGCAATAAGAGATGAGATTCGCGATGATCCATAGCGGCTACGGACTCGACCGACGCCGGGCTGCAATCGCGAAAGCGGTTGCGCTTTTCGCGCTCTCGCTGTGCGTCCTCTCGGCTCCGGCGCGAGGCGCGACAGACGCCGGGGATCCGCCCCAGACGATCAACTTCAACCTGAACGTCGAGGGAGCCTCGAAAGGGAACCTCTCCGACGTGATGAAGATCGTACTGGTCCTTTCGGCTCTGACGCTCGTGCCGGCGGTACTCCTGACGATGACCTCGTTTACCAGGATAGTCATCGTTCTCAGTTTCGTCCGGCGCGCCCTCTCGGTTCAGCAGTTGCCCCCCAACCAGGTTCTCATCGGGCTGTCGCTCTTCCTGACTGCATTCGTCATGGCGCCGGTCTTCCGCCAGATCAACGAGGTCGCTGTCCAGCCCGCCTCGCGCGGGGAGATATCGGAGATAGAGGCCATACGCAGGGCCGAGGGCCCGATGCGGAACTTCATGTTCCGCCAGACGCGCAAGAAGGACCTGGCCCTCTTCATGAGCATCGCCAGGATGCCGAAGCCCACCACGCGCGACGACGTCCCGACCCACGTGCTCGTCCCGGCCTTCGCGCTGAGCGAGGTCAAGACGGCCTTCCAGATGGGATTCATCGTCTTTCTGCCGATGCTGGTCGTGGACATAGTGGTGGCGACGCTCCTGACCTCGATGGGCATGTTCATGGTGCCGCCGGCGATGGTGTCGGTGCCGCTCAAGGTGCTTCTGTTCGTGCTCGTGGACGGCTGGCATCTGGTGATAGGTTCGCTCGCACGAAGTTTCGCGTAAGGGCGGATCATGAATCAGCAGACGATACTCGAACTGGGCCGGGACGCGCTCATGGTGACGGCCCTCATTTCCGGGCCTCTACTCCTGGTGGGCACGGTGGTGGGTCTCCTGGTGAGCATTCTCCAGACTATAACGAGCGTCCACGAGCAGACCCTGACCTTCGTCGTCAAGATGGGCGCGATGCTGGTGGCCGGGGCACTGCTCTTGCCCTGGATGCTCCGCACGCTCTGCCAGTACACGGCGGCGCTGTTGACGAACCTCGGATACTGGGCCTTGTGAGGGGTACCGGGAGATGCTGCAACTCCTCCGTGCGATGCTGAACCTGCCGATGCTCGCGCTCGTGATGTGCCGGAGCGCGGGAATCATGCTCGCGGCCCCCGTCCTGAGCAGCGCCTCGGTGCCGATGCAGGTGAAGGCCGCCCTGTCCTTCCTTCTCGCGGTGATCATGCTTCCGTTCGCCGCGCAGCACGCCGGCGCGATGCCGTCGCACGCATTCGGGTACCTGCCGCTCGCCGTCAACGAACTCGGCCTCGGGCTTCTCATCGGCTTCAGCGCAGCGCTGGTCCTCGCGGCCCTCGAGTCGGCGGGTGGACTGATAGCGCACGAGATAGGCCTGACGCTCGCGTCGGTGGCCTCTCCCGAGAGCATGGAGGAAGAGGAAAGCGCCATCTCTGTCCTGATGGCCCTCTTCGGGGTCCTGCTCTTCCTCTCGGTCAACGGTCATCACTGGATCATCCAGGCCCTGGCAGCGAGTTACCGCACGATGCCCATAGGGCAGGTCCCGTGGGGAGCGTCATCCGCAAGGATGGTGGACGAGGGCTTTTCGGGGTTTCTGGTGGAGACGCTGCGGCTCGCAGCCCCGCTGATGGGCATGATGTTCCTGGTGACTGTTGTGATCGCCCTGGTGGCGAAGGCCGCGCCGCAGATGAACATTCTCCTCGTCGGCTATCCGGTGAAGGTCATGATGGGCGTGGTCGCGATGGTGCTGACGTTTCCGCTCATCTGGCCGGTCCTGCGTGGGGCGTTCGGGGACCTGCACGCGCATCTCATGAGGTTCGTCCGGTGAGTACGTCCTATGGCCGATGAATATCGTGAGAGCAAGACGGAGCCCGCGACACCGCGGAGGCGCCACGAGGCCCGCAAGAGGGGCAAGGTGGCTCGCAGCCCGGAGGTCGGCAGCGCGTTGGTCCTTCTTGCCACCGTCTTGCTGCTCATGCTGTCCGGCGATGCGGTGTGGGATGGGTTCTGCCGGCTTTTCCGGGCGGGCCTCGGCACCCCGCCGCCGGCAGATATCACGGTGGGAACGGTCCACGCCATGGCGCGGTGGGTGATGCTGTCCGCCCTGGCGCCGCTTGCACCGCTGTTTGTCGGCCTTGCAGCGGTGAGCCTCCTGGCCGGTTACGGACAGGTCGGGGTATTCGCGAGCAGCGAGGTGCTGGCGCCGAACCTGGACCGCCTCGACCCTGCGGCGGGGATGAGCAGACTGTTCTCGGCAAGGTCGGTGATGACCCTCTTCACGTCGTCGCTCAAGGTCGTCGCGCTGCTGGTGGTGGGATATGTGACGTGGCGCTCGTACCTGCCTCGCATAATCGCGCTGTACGAGGGTACCCCTGCGACCATCGCGTCCACCATGTCGCAGGCGACTCTCGACCTCTGCTTGCGCGCTGCCGTCCTCATGCTCTGCATCGCCGCGATGGACTACGCGTACCAGAGGTGGCAGTACGAACGTGACCTGATGATGAGCAAGGAGGAGGTCAAGGAGGAACGGAAACTTCTGGAGGGCAACCCGGAGGTGGAGGCCCGCGTTCGGCGCGTGCAGCGGATGTTGGCCAGGAAGCGCATGCTCGCCGACGTGAAGAGGGCCGACGTGGTCGTGCGCAACCCGACGCACTACGCGGTGGCCCTCCGGTACGACCCGAAACGGGCGCCGGCGCCGGTGGTCCTCGCCAAGGGAGCGAACCTCCTCGCCAAGCGCATACTCGAACTCGCGCGCAAGTACCGGGTCCCGTTCGTCCACGACCCCCCGCTCGCTCAGGCCCTCTACAAGACCGTGGAGGTAGGCCAGCCGATACCGCCGAAACTCTACCGGGCCGTGGCACGGGTCCTTGTGCAGATCTACCGGCTGCGCGGACGCAAGCCGCCCACGCCGGCCTGAAGGACGGGTCCCCGCCCGGCGTCGAGATGAGGAGAGGATGAAAGTGACAAACGCGACGACCTCGTGGCGCATCGCGCAGCACAGCGACATAATCCTCGCGGCCAGCGTTGTCGGTGTGCTTCTCGTCCTCATAGTGCCAGTGCCGACCCCGCTGCTGGACGTACTCCTGGCGATGAACATCGCCTGCTCGCTTCTCCTGCTGATGGTGGCCCTGAGCGCTGCGCGGCCGCTCGAGTTCGCTACGTTCCCCTCGCTCCTCCTGTTCACCACGCTCTTCCGACTGTCGCTCAACGTGGCCTCCACCAGGCTCATCCTGCTCAATGGCTACGCAGGCGAGGTGATCAACGCGTTCGGCCATTTCGTCGTCGGCGGCAACATGGTCGTCGGCATGATCGTGTTCCTCATCCTGGTCGTCATCCAGTTCGTGGTGATCACCAAGGGCGCCGGGCGGGTCTCGGAGGTTGCGGCACGGTTCACCCTGGACGCCATGCCGGGCAAGCAGATGGCGATAGACGCCGACCTGAGCGCAGGGCTGATCACCGAGGCCGACGCAAGACGGCGACGCGAGCAGATCGCGCAGGAGGCCGAGTTCTACGGCGCGATGGACGGCGCGAGCAAGTTCGTCCGCGGCGATGCCGTGGCCGGGCTCGCCATCACCGCGGTCAACCTCATCGGCGGCATGATCATGGGCAAACTGCGCGGTCTGTCCGTTCCCGACGCGATTCGGACCTACTGCATACTCACCGTCGGCGATGGACTCGTGACGCAGATCCCCTCGCTGATCATCGCGACGACCGCCGGCATAATCGTGACGAAGGCCTCATCCTCCTCCAACCTGGCTCGAGACGTGGCGGGCGAGGTGCTCAGCCACCCGCGCGCCCTCGCCATAGGCGCGGGAATGATGAGCCTCTTCGGACTGATCCCGGGACTGCCAACCGTGCCGTTCTTCATTCTCGCCGCCATGTTCGTGGCGCTGTACTTCGCGGTCAGGCGCGCGGCCCGGCCGGCGGCGGAAAAGCCCTCGACGCCGGAGGCCGCGGCCAAGACAGCGGAAGGACCCGAGGACCTGATGAGCATGATGCAGGTGGACCGCCTGTCGGTGGAGGTCGGTTACCAGTTGATCCCGCTTCTCGACCCGGCCCGGAACGACGAGATGCTGCGGAAGATTCGGGCCGTGCGACGCCAACTCGCGGCGAAACTCGGAATCGTCATACCCCCGGTCCGAATCCACGACAACCTCCAGTTGAAGCCCGACGCTTACGTCATCCGCCTGCGCGGTAACGAGATCGCGCGCGGGTCGCTCATGGCAGATCACCTCCTCGCCATAGATTCGGGAATGGTCCAGAAACCGGTCGCGGGAATCGAGACGAAGGAACCGGCTTTCGGCCTTCCGGCCCGGTGGATCGCACCAGCCCTGAAGGACGAGGCGGAGGCGGCGGGTTACACCGTGGCCGACCCGCGATCGGTTCTCATAACGCACCTCTCCGAGACGCTCAAGAAGCACGCCCCCGAGATACTCACTCGCGAGGACGTTCGGGCGATGGTGGACCATCTCAAGGAGCATTCACCCACGGTCGTCGAGGAACTGATACCGAACGTGATGACTCTCGGGGGCGTGCAGAAGATACTCCAGAACCTGCTCGCGGAGGGGATACCGGTGAACGACCTGGGCGCGATCATCGAGGCCATCGCCGACCACGCCCCGACGACAAAGGACATCGGGCTACTGACGGAGATGGTGCGCAGGTCCATCGCGCGAACCATATGTGCAAGCGTCGAAAGCCGCGGTCGGCTGGGCGCGATCACGCTAGACCCGGCCGTAGAGCAGGCCATCGCACAGTCGGTGCAGGAGTCCGCAGGTTCGGGCGCACTCGCCATGGAACCGGGCCGTTCCGAACAACTGATCCGAAAGATCGCCGAGGCGGTGCGAAAGACGGTAACCGCAGGATATGAGGCCGTATTGCTCACCTCCGGCCCGATACGCCGGCACGTCCGCCGGATCGTGGAGCACGTGATGCCCGACTTGCCGGTGCTCTCCTACGAGGAACTGACTGCGGACATGCGACTCGAGGGCCACGCCACAGTCTCGCTCGAGGAATAGTGCGATGCCATTGACGGTTCTCCCGGACCTCGCAGGATTGGCCTTGGCGTCCCTCGCCTTCGTGCTCACGTGGGCGACTGGCGCCCTGAGCGGCGTGAGCGTCGAACACATCGCCTGGCGCGCTCTCGCAGCCGCCGCGCTCTTCTGGGCCTTCGGGCGGCTCGCGGGGCGCATCATCATCAACGCGCTCAGCGACGCCATCGGCGAACGCTACGGCCGACGGGAATACGGAAACAAGCCAGTTGACAAGGGAGGCGCCTCGTGAACCGTCCGACCAAGACGAAACCACCCCGCGACGACTCCTGGCTCGACCTCGCCGAGCATCACATTCCACTCGTGAGGTACGTACTCCGGAAACTCGCCGGCAGGCTCCCCCCCTGCGCCGACAGGGACGACCTCTTCGCCGCAGGCTCGCTCGGCCTGATCGAGGCGGCCCGTCGCTACGACCCCTCGCGCAATGTGCCGTTCCACAGCTACGCCATACCGCGCATCTGGGGCGCCATACTCGACGAACTCCGCAGGCGAGACTGGCTCTCTCAGGACATGCGCGAGAAGGTAAAGGAACTTCAGCAGAGCCGCGCCCAGATCCGACACGAGGCAGGCACACGGGCAAGCCAGCAAGAACTCGCCAAACGCCTCAACTGCTCGCTGGAACGGGTAGCGCGACTCAGCGCGCTCGCCGACGCCATCGGCCCCCAGCCCACCGGCGACGACTGGGCCGCCCACGGAATATCGCAGGATCGGAACCACGCGCGAAGGCGCACTCCTCCCCCGCGCGACCCCTACGAGGAGACGGCCTTCAACGAGCAAAAGCAGATCCTCGCAGACGCCATTGCCGAACTGCCGGAACGCGAGCGAACGGTCATCCTCCTCCGCTATCACGAATCCCTCTACCTGCACGAGATCGGCCGCCTGCTCGGCGTCACCGAGTCCCGCGTCTGCCAGATCCACGCCGAAGCGCTGCAACGGCTGCGCAAACGCCTCCGCAAGAAAGGCATCGCACCGGATGATGTGATCGTGGAAAAGTCCCATGGACGGTGAACTCACCAGCCTGCCCAAGATCAGGACCGACGCCGTCGCGCCAGCCGTCCCCAAGAAGGAAGGGGGCCACGGTCAGCGCCGGCAGTTCGAACGTCACCTCCACGGCGCATCGGATACGCTGGATGAGCACGAGCATCCGCCGCCCGGCGACGTCAGGCGCGACGAGGAAGAGGCCCCTCTCCCCGACACGAAGAAGGGCACGATCCTCAACTTCGAGGCCTGATGCGTACCCGGGCAGCGGCATCGCCCGCGCGCGAATCGTCCAGCCCTGCCAGCGGTAATGGCTTTCCCCTCGAACAGTCAAGACCCATGGCGGCCACTGCGACGGTACGGCGTCCCATCAAACGCCTCCGCCACAAAGTCTGCGGCTCGTCTCCGTCAGGCACCCTCCCTAAAGAATCGAGCCGAATCGGCGAAGATTATTACAGCGGTGCACTCCTGGTGAACAGGAATTCGATAGGCTCCCGGGCTCGACGTCGTAATTGATTCCGGGAAGGGAGGGAAGAGTTGTTTTCCTCCGGCCGCTGCCCGTGACACGAAATGAGCGCGGATGAGGCCCGGTCCTGACACGCGTGCCAGGACCGACCCTGGAAAGGCGCAGACTGTGACGATGCAATCCATTCCGCCGGTAGCGGTGGAGGCGCACACACAGCGCCGCATACTGGTTGTTGACGACGAACCCAACTGCGCCGAACTCTTCGCGGAAATCCTTCGCCGCGAGGGATATCAGGTCCGCTCCGCCACGTCCGGCCTCCAGGCCCTCGAACTCTTCCGCGACTGGCAGGCCGAGGTAGTCATCACCGACATGGTCATGCCGGGCATGGACGGCATGCAGCTCCTCGCCCGCCTCAAGGAACTGTACTCCGACGTCGAGGTCGTCATGCTGACCGGCTACGGGGGCATAGAGGACGCGGTGGAGGCGATGAGGCGCGGAGCAGCCGACTTCCTTCCCAAGCCATTCCGCCCCGACGAACTCAAGCGCATCGTGACGTCGTGCCTGAGGAAGAGGAGCACCAGCAGGAGCAAGGCGCTCCTCGAACCATCGCTTTTCGTGGTGCAACTATCCCAGGCGATGGTCTCTGCCGCGGACACATCCACCCTGCTGCGCAAGGCGCTGGCCCTTGCCGCGAGCACCTTCTCGGCCGATGCGGCGGCACTGTTCGCGTACTCGGCCTCCACCGAGACCCTCTCCCTGCTCGCCCATTATGGCCCGCCCCTCTCCTTCTGGCAGGCCGGACAGCACGTGATGGAGGAGGCACTGATTGCGATCCGGAGGGACGAGGTCCACCTTTCGATGGACGAGCAGTCCGGGGAGTGCTACGCCTACGTCAGGCTCACAGTGGCGGGCGAGGCGAGGGGCGTGCTCTGCCTGCGGCGCGACGACGGCCCGTGGTTCGGCGAACAGTGCACGGAGCCCCTCGGCATCTTCGCGAGCCACCTGGCTTTGTGCGTCGAAAGCATGCAACTCCACGAGAACGCGGTGCAACAGGTGGCGGAACTGGAAGAATTGCTCTCCGCCGCGAGGACGGCACCCACGTTGACCGATGTGGGTGCGATCGTGAGGCGACTTCTTTCGGCGACGAGGCATTTCTCGCGCGCGCAGGTCGCGGCGGTCCTCCTCCAGGAGCCGCGCCCTCTCTTCGAAGCGCGGCCATCGCTCCCGCCCGACAGCCCGCTCCGCAACGCCGTCGAGACCAGGATGGCCGCCACGCTGGCGCGGGTTAACAACTCGACGCTCGCGTCCGGAGAAGACGATGTCGCGCAGGGCCCGCTGGCATCGTTCATCAGCGCACCGCTCAGAAACGGCTCCCGGATAGTCGGACTCGTGGCGCTGGCTGCGTCGGAGGAGGGAACGTTCACCGTCCGCGACATGAACAGGCTCGCGATGGTGGCGACCAGCGCATCAGCGGCGCTGGCCAGCGTCATGCGCACGGAGCGCCTGACTTCGTTCTACCACGATTCGCTCTCGCTCCTGGCATCGGCCGCAGATTCGCGCTCTGCGTTCAACCTGGGTCATTCGCGCCAGGTCAGCACCTACGCCCGGGAACTGGCTCGCGCCCTGAACCTCGCAGATGAGGAGGTATGCATCATCGAGGAGGGGGCCCTCCTGCACGATGTCGGGAAGATATGCGTTCCCGACAGCATCCTGAACAAGCCCGGGCCGCTCACCGAGGACGAGTTTGCGATCCTCGCCACGCACACCACCTACGGCGCCAAGATGTTCGAGGCGGCACCTCATCTGAGCGACCTCGTGCCGATCGTGCGTCATCACCACGAGCGGTACGACGGGCGGGGCTACCCGGACGGTCTTCAGGGCGAGGCGATACCGCTCGGGGCGCGCATCGTTGCGCTGGGCGACGCGCTCGATGCCCTCGTCTCGCATCGCATCTACCGACCTGCCGCTACCCTGGCGCGGGCGAGGAAGATCATGGCTCAGAACTCCGGAACACAGTTCGACCCGCGATTGACGGAAGTGTTCCTGTCGCTGCCACTCGAAAACCTGATCGAGCGGTGACGAGCGCCCGCGATATCGAGGCGGGCCTCCCGCTGAGTCGCCGCGGTCGAAAGGCCCCTCACGCGCCCGGGAGATCGGGTGAAAGGATGTTGCGGTACTCTCGGAGGACGATGTCGTTGCCCGAGACCACTGCCTGGAAATGGGCCGACGTGGCGATGGACGCATCGCGGATGAACTTCTCCGCGATCACGCGCTTGTGATCGGACTTTTCGGCCTCGTCGAGCAGGAGACGGCTCACGACGGCGGCGCAGGCCATATCGCTGAGCCGTTTTCCCATGAGATCGGTATAGTCGGGGTGGCCCTCCTCCTTGACGAAGGCCACCGCCTCGTCGAGGCGCTGACGCATCTGCTCCGCGAGGGCAGCGAGGAGAGCGATGCCCCCCGAGTAGTTGCCACTTCCACGCGCCGAGAACCACGGACCCAGCGCATCGCCATGGAGGCCAGCAATTATGGCGACGACCTGAAGTTCGGACGTGCCCTCGTAGATCGTCGTGATGCGCGCATCGCGCAGGTATCGTTCGAGGTTGTAATCGCGCATGAACCCGCTGCCGCCGAGCACCTGCAGGGCCAGGTTGGTAACGCGGATGCAGGACTCGCAGCAATAATACTTCGACATCGGCGTCAGGATGCCTGCCACCTTGCGATAGGCCGCGGCCTTTTCCCTGGCCGGGGCGGACCTCGGGTCGTTCCGGTCGAGGCTTTCCGCCATCTGCTCGTAGCCCTGCTGGAGGTCCACGATGCGCGCCGTCTCGTAAAGAAGGCTGCGGCTCGTCTCAATCATCACCTTCATCGAGACGAGCATGTCGGCCACCTGCGCCATGTCGAAGATGGCCTTCCCGAACTGCTCGCGCTGGACTGCGTAAGCGAGCGCGTCGCGATACGCTGCCTCCGCGATGCCGACACCCTGCGCCGCAATACCGATGCGCGCGCCGTTCATGAGCGACATGACGTACTTGGTGAGGCCGCGACGGCGCTGGCCGACAAGTTCCGCCCTGGCGTTGTTGAACTGCATCTCGCAGGTGGGCGAGCCGTGAATGCCCATCTTGTCCTCTATACGGCGAATGAAGACCTCGGGACTCTTCTCGCAGAGGAAAAGGCTCAGGCCGCGTCCATCCCTGGTCCCTTCCTCGGAGCGAGCGAGGACGAGAAGCACGTCGCCGCAACCGTTTGTGATGAATCGCTTCACGCCGCTGAGTCGCCACGTCCCGTCCGGGGCCTGGGTCGCCTTCAGCCGCACGGCCTGTAGATCGCTGCCCGCATCAGGCTCGGTGAGCACCATCGCTCCGGTCACCTCGCCCGAGGCGAACCTCGGTAGATATCGCTGTTTCTGATCCTCCGAACCGAACGCGTTTATCGTCTCGGCGATGTCCTGAAGGCCGAAGAGGGTCATCAGCGAGGCGTCGGCCCTCGAGACTATCTCTATCGCGCTGGCGTAGATGAACGTGGGCATGTTCAGCCCACCGAAGCGGCGCGGCAGCGTGAAACCCATGAGATCCGCCTGACGCAGGGCCTTCAGGGCCTCCTGCGTGCCGGGGGCGTAGGTGACCACGCCGTTCTCGTAGCGACAGCCCTGCGCGTCAACCTCGGGTGCGCGGGGCGCGACTATGTCGCCGGCGATAGCGCCGACGAGTTCCAGGACGCGGCGATAGCCATCCACCGCCTCCTCGTATGATGCAGGGGCGTAAGGGTACCTCTTGCTCTCGGAGAAATCCCCCTCCTTCAGTTCCACGATCTCCCGAAGGTCGGTGCTATCGAGATGGAAGCGGATATCGGGGTTATCCGTGAAGAAGTTTGCCATTTGTCGCGCCTCGCAGGGAGTGACGGCTGGTCATTTGGACTTGTAAGCCCTGATCAGCATGGGGATCACCTCGTTGAGGTCCCCGACGATGCCGTAGTGCGCGATGCTGAAGATGGGCGCATCCGGGTCGGTGTTGATCGCGACGATCTTGGCCGACTCCTGCATGCCGGCACGGTGCTGGACGGCACCGGATATGCCGCAGGCGATGTAGAGTTTGGGTCTCACAGTCGTGCCGGTCTGCCCCACCTGGTGTTCCTTGCTGATGAAGCCGCGGTCCACGGCCGAGCGGGACGCGCCGACCTCCCCGCCAAGGACCTCCGCGAGTTGGAATATGAGGCGGAAGTTCTCTGCGCTGCCGACGCCGGCTCCGCCCGCGACGATCACCCTCGCGCCCTTGAGGTTTACCGTCTTCTCCTTCCGCTCTCGCCGCAAGATCTCGACGAGAAGGTCCTCCTGCTTCAGGGCCACGTCCACAGGAACGACCCTGCCCCTCCGCGCGCGGTCGGGCTCGCCAAGACGCATCACACCCTCGCGGACGGTGGCCATCTGCGGCCTGTGCCCGGGGCACACTATCGTGGCGATGATGTTGCCGCCGAAGGCAGGTCGTATCTGGTAGAGAAGGTCCTTGAAAACGGTGCCATCCGGGGCGGTGTGATCGCCCACGCGAAGGTCGGTGCAGTCCGCAGTCAGCCCGGTCCGCAGTTCCGATGCGATGCGTGGCGCCAGGTCGCGCCCGACGTGAGTGGCCCCGTAAAGGACTATCTGCGGCGATGTCCTCCGGATGACCTCGGCGACGACACGCGCATATGGCCGCGTGCGGTAGTATCTGAGTTCAGGGTGGTCGGCGACGTGGACGTCGTCCGCACCGTATGCGATGAGTTCGTCCGCAAGACCGGAGATACCGCTTCCGAGCAGGATGGCGTGGAGCTTCACGCCGAGGCGGTCGGCCAGTTCCCTGCCCTTGCACAGGAGTTCGAGCGAAACCTCAGCCGCCTTTCCCCCGTCCTGCTCGACGAAGACCGCGACCGGGCCGTCAGCGGATGCCATTTGTCACCCCAGAATGTGCTCGTGTATGAGTTCGCGTATGAGTTTTCGACAGCCCTCTTCCGTGGGCTCGACCAGAACCAGGTCACTGCCGGCGAGCACGACCGACTCGATGTTCTTGACCTTCGTGGGCGAGCCATTCCCACCGACCAACGCCGGGTCGGCCGCAACAGCCTCGGCATCCCATACGGTGATCAGGCGACCGAGCCTCTGCACCTCGGCTGCGCGGGCCTGGGCGATCGGGGCAACGTCCTCGCGCCTGGCGCTCCGTCCCTGCGCGGCGAGTTCCTGGCTGACCCGATTCTCGATCTCCGGCAAACAAGTGTGAAACCTGTACGCAAGAAGGCGCTTGGCCGACGGCGGCCTGGGCAAGTTGGCCGTTCCGCAGACGGTCAGCAGAACGGGAAGACGGCACCGGAGCCTTTCCACGCCGCCGTCTATGCCGCGTTCGACCTCGATGATATCGCCGTCGAGCCGCAGGAGCCTCTCGACGTACGTTATCTGGTCCACGCCGAGTTTTTCGGCAGTCTGCGGTCCCACCTGGGCAGTATCGCCGTCAATGGCCTGTCGGCCACAGAGGATGATGTCGAAACGCCCGATCTTGCGGACGGCGCAGGAAAGGGCATAGGACGTCGCGAGCGTGTCCGAGGCCGCGAATCGCCGATCGGTCAGGAGGATCACGTCATCCGCGCCTCGGTAGAGCGCCTCGCGCAGGACCTCGCATGCCGACGGCGGCCCCATGGTTATCACCTTGACGGTGCCCCCGTGAGCATCGCGTATCTGCAACGCCAGCTCCAGGGCGTTGAGATCCTCGGGGTTGAAGATCGCCGGAAGCGCGGCCCGGTTGACCGTGCCGTCCTCGCGCATCGCCTGGCCGGTGATGTTCTTGGTGTCCGGCACCTGCTTCACGAGCACGATGCAATCGTAACCCATTCGCACTCCTGAGCCGGAAGACGCGGGGTCCGACGGGAACTCGCCTCCTTGCCGCATGGCGCACTTGCTGCGGGAGGAGGAACGGACAAAACCGAAATCGGAGTATATCAGTTGCAGATTCAGGAGGTCAAGCCGCAGCGCACACGCCGCGGGGTCATACCTGAAAGACCCTCAGGACGAGCCTGAGCCCGACGAGGAATAGCGCGCACAGGAGCACCACGAGGACGTACTGGCCAGTCAGCCGACGGGCGATCCTGGCACCGATCTGTGCGCCAATGACCGAACCCGCTGCAGCGACGAGCGCGCGCACGATATTCAAACGCACGTCGCCCATGATCACGTGCGTGACGACGCCCACGAGGGAACTGATCCCCAGTACGAAAACCGACGTGGCCGTGGCAACCCTGACCGGAAACCGCAGGACCTGCGTCATGAATGGCACATGTATCACCCCGCCCCCGATCCCGAAGAACGAGGATGCGAAACCGACCAGGACGCTGGCAATTGCACCGAGACGCAGGCTGAACGCATACCGGAACTCCACGCCGTCAACGTCCACGAAGTGCCGCTCTGTCCACCCGGGCTTTGGCTCGGGTGGCGGAGGGCGTCTGCCCCCCTTTCTCCTTCTGATCTCGGGTATGAGGCCGAGCCCCAGGGCCATCAGGAGGCATCCGAACACCGGCGAAAACTGCGCCATGGATACCTCGCGGACGAGCACCACGCCGATGACCGCGGGTACGACCGTCGCTGCACCGAACACGAGGCCGCTGCGCACGTCCACCCGCCGAAGTCGAAGGTATCCGGCCGTCGCCGAGAGCGCGTTGGCGAGCACGGAGAATAGACTGATGAATGTCACCGAGGCAGGCGACTCGTGCGGATAGAGGAACATCAGGACCGGCACGAACAGGAACCCTCCTCCGGCACCGATCACCGTGCCGAAGGCTGCGACGCCCATGCTGACGAGAAGCAGAAGGACATGGTGCACGGACCCCCTCCCGGGGTGGCCGCAACGAGCGTCAGCGCTCTTCGAGCGTCTCCTCCACCCTCATTCCGAAGTGGCGGCCACCGCCCAGGAGATGCGCGAGGACACGGTCGCCAGGCTTCAGGGTGGCGACGCTCACCGGCGCGCCGCCGGGCGCCGTGAGGCGGATGGTCTCGGCGTTCTGGAGCACGAGGCTCACAGGCTTCTCCTCTGCCTCGGCGGTGACAAGGAGCATGGGCCGCCGCTCGATCTTGCACCGGCCGACGTAGCCAACCTCGCAGCGACCGTCGTGATTCACGATGAGCACAGGGTCGCCGATGCGCAGTTCGCTGAGGTACCTGGTCTTGCCGTCCGGCGCGAGGCAGTAGGCATGTAGTGCACCGGCGTTCACGCGGAACGGCCGCGCCTCGACGTACGGGTTCTCGACACTCTCGGAGTGTACGAGGAAGAATCCCTCGGCCGTGTTGCCGACCAGCATACCCTGGCCGATTCCCATGTTGGTGCAGGTGTCGATGCAGACGCGATCTCCCATGCCGAGGGGGGTTATCTCGCGCACGGTGGCGGCGAGAAGGGGGATTGCCTCGCCAGCCTGGCGAACCGTGTGGATGATCCTGCGGATCTCAGCCGGGTCGCGCGTAGCCACCACGACTCCGTCAACGCCCTTCTCCAGTATGCCCACAGCGGTACGGGCCGCGGCAGCGTCGGCAACCTCCACCATGAGCCTGCCCCGCTCCGCGATGAGATTCTCGAGCGGTATGACCGTCCAGTCCCTCATTCGCAAGAGAAGCGTCAACGCGCGCGGAACAGCCGCCGCGCGGCGCTCGTCATCCTTGGACGCAATGTCCATCTCAACGAAGTCGCGGCCCGGCTGTATGTCGCCGTCCGGCGCGACGACCGTCATGCGCCCGAGTTCGCGCATCCTCGGTGCATCGCCAGCGGCGAGCATAACCGCGTCCGCACCGCTCTCCAGCGCGGCGATGGCGAGGTGTTTGTCCCAGGGGATTATCCGCACCCAGACCGACTTCACTTCTTCCCCTTCCGGAGCATGGCGAGGGCCGCGGAGACGCTCTGGCGCCGGTGGACGATGGCCCCGATCGCCTCGACCATGCGCATGGGATAGCGATGCTGGAATACGTTCCGCCCGATGCTCACACCTGCCCCGCCGGCGAGAAGGGAGTCGTGAACGACCGTGAGGAACTCCCTCTCGGATTCCATCTTCTCGCCGCCGGCAATCACGACGGGGACGGGGCAACCGCGAACGACCTCCCGGAAGGTGCGGACGGAACCTGTATAGACGACCTTGACGATGTCGGCGCCGAGTTCTGCTCCGACGCGCGCCGCGTGCTTCACGTACCGGACGTCGTACTGGTTCCTGATCTTCTCTCCGCGACAGTACATCATCGCAAGGAGCGGTATGCCCCATCGGGCGCAGTCGCGGGCGATGCGACCCGTCTCCCGCAGCATCTCTCCCTCGGTGGGCGCGCCAAGGTTCACGTGCACGCTCACCGCGTCGGCACCGAGTTGGATCGCCTCCTCCACCTCCGTGACAGTGACCTTCGCGTTCGGGTCTGGCCCCAGCGTAGTGCTCGCGAAGAGATGAATTATCAATCCGACGTCCTTGCCGGACCCGCGATGGCCCGCGGTGACCAGGCCCTTGTGGAGAACTATGGCGTTGGCCCCACCGTTCACGATCTTGTCTATCGTGCTCGCCATGTTCGTCAGGCCGGGCACCGGCCCCATCGTCATCCCGTGATCCATCGGCACGATCACAGTCCGACCAGAGTTGCGGTCTATGATTCGCTCGAGGCGTATCTTCTTGCCTATCATGGACTCACCTCCACCGGGAGCGACCACAGGACGCCCATCGGTCCCGGCGATGGTGGATTATGATGCCGCACCGTGGCGATGTCAACCGGGCATCGAGGGGCGTTCAGACGGACTCGCACGCCCAGGCCTCGTCGGCGGCGCGCTGTATGAGGAGGGCCTTACCAGTTGCGCTGAGCGACTCGCCCGTGGTCAGCGTGGGCTCGTATGATTCGTCGCCCGTGACCTCGGCCAGGAGGTCATCGAGGAGACCCCTCCCGGGCGCGGGGTCGGGCACAATCCGTTTCTCCGGCTCGTTGTGACGCCGGAGCGTAAGGTCCGATCCATCCTGCACGAGAAGCGTACCATCCACGCCGGACAGGTGAACGCTCCAGTGGGCCGGATGGCCCATCGGCGCCTTGTAGGAGACATCGGCCAGGACGCCCGCACCGTTCTCGAGTCGCAGGAATGCCTGGGCAACGTCCTGGAAATGTGGAACCTCCGGCAAACCACCGTTCCACGCGCGCGCGGCGACAACCTCCGACACGGCGCTGCCCGTCATATAGGCCATCAGGTCCACGCCATGTACCAAGAGGTCGTTGAGCGTTCCGCCGTGCATCCCCTTCTCGAAGTACCAGTCCGGCCGCCCGGCGCGGTAATTGAGCGGATGCTGGCCGAAGATCACGACCGATACGACCTTCCCGATCGCGCCTTCCCGGATGAGGCGACGCGCCGTTCTCCATTCGGCACCGTAGCGGAGGGTCAGAGCCACGATCACGGACCGTTTGTTCGACTCCGCCAGAGACCTGATGCGCTGGAACTCCTCGTACCGGGTGCACAGGGGCTTGTCGGAAAGAATGTGCTTCCCGCATTCCAGCGCGCGTATGGCGATCGGACCCCGTCTGCCGTATGCGTCACCCACGAGGACGACATCGCAGGGGACTCCCTCGATCATCTCCATGGCGGACTGGTGCGTGGGCTTCAGGTCTGCCCTGGTCAGGAAGTGACCATAGGAGCCCGGGTCATCCTCTGCCACGGCTACGATCTCGAATCCGGGATGGGCTTGGACCTGGCGCGCGATATGGGCCACGTGACCATGTTTGAAACCCGCAATGGCCAACCGCATCGTGCTCTCCTCCGTAGCAACGCAGGCGCGATGAACTGTCGAAGCGTCGAGAATATACACTGCGCGCCACTATTTGGAAAGAGCGTCTCCGCGACGCGGCCGTCTTCACTGCACCGATATGAGAGGCGCAAGCACCCCGGGGCCCCTCGACTTTGGCGGGCGCGGACGTGCGGGGACCGGCCAGAGCCCAGCCTGAGCGGTCCGCGAAGACGTAACGGTCAGCAATCGTAATAGAGGTAGAACTCGTACGGATGCGGACGCATCGCGAGGGGCTTGAGTTCCTTCTCGCGCTTCCACTCGATCCAAGTCTCTATAACGTCCTTGGTGAAGACCCCTCCACGGAGAAGGTACTCATGGTCCTGCTCGAGGGCGTCAATGGCCTCCTCTAGCGAACCGGGCGTCTTGGGGTACTTCTCGAGTTCTTCCGGCGTCATCTCGTAGATGTCGCGGTCGAGGGGCTCTCCGGGATCGATCCTGTTCTGTATGCCGTCGAGAGCGGCCATGAGCATGGCGGTCCACGCGAGGTATCCGTTGCAGGTCGGATCGGGACAGCGGAACTCGATCCTCTTCGCCCTGGGATCGGGGGAGTACATGGGTATCCGGACGGCGGCCGAGCGGTTCCTGGCCGACATGACCAGGTTCACTGGCGCCTCGAAGCCCGGCACAAGCCGCCTGTACGAGTTGGTGGTGGGTGCGGCAAAGGCCAGGATGCTCGGCGCATGGCGGAGGATTCCGCCGATGGCGTGCAGGGCGAGTTCGCTGAGGCCCGCGTATCCCTTGTCGGCGAAGAGCGGCTTCCCGTCCTTCCAGAGGGAGAAGTGGGTGTGCATCCCGCTTCCGTTGTCCTCGAATATGGGCTTGGCCATGAACGTCACAGTCTTGCCATGGCGCTTGGCGACGTTCTTCGCGATGTACTTGTACCACATGAACTTGTCGCCCATGTTCAGGAGCGAGTCGTAGCGCATGTCTATCTCGGACTGACCGGCGGTGGCGACCTCATGATGGTGCGCCTCGACGCGGATGCCGACCTTCTGCATCTCGGCGACCATCTCGCCGCGAAGGTCATGATAAGTGTCCGTCGGGCTGACGGGGAAGTAGCCGCCCTTGAAACTCGGCTTGTATCCGAGGTTCGGCTCCTCGAATCGGGCCGTGTTCCACGCGCCCTCGACCGAGTCTATCTGATAGAAGCCGCGGTGCTGGTTCTGTTCGAAGCGCACCTCGTCGAAGATGAAGAACTCCGGCTCGGGTCCGATGTAGCAGGTATCGGCGATGCCGGTGGACTTCAGGTACTCCTCGCCCTTTCGGGCGATGTGGCGCGGGCAACGGCTGTAGTTCTCGCGAGTTACGGGGTCAACCACGTTCGCGATGACGCTCGCCGTCGGTCGCGCGAAGAATGGGTCTATCTTCACCGTGGCGGGATCCGGCACGGCGAGCATGTCCGACTGGTGAATCCCCTGCCAGCCGCGAATGGAGGAACCATCGAAGCCCAGACCGTCCTCGAACGTACTCTCGTCCCACTCCTCGAGTGGGTAGGTACAGTGCTGCCAGGTCCCCAGGAGGTCAACGAACTTGAGGTCTACCATTTCGACCCTGTGTTTCTTGCAAAAATCGAAGAAATCTCGGGGCGTCATCGCTACTCTCCTCCGCAAATCGTCTCCAACAAGCCCTGACTTGTGGAGCCTATCCCAACCGGGCCTCAAAAGCAACCCGCTTCCATCGCAACGCGCAGGGGATGTCGCTGCGAGAGGGATCTCCGCTCGCGGCGGCCTACTCCGGCGCAAAGAGAACGAGGGGTCAACTGGAAAGTATTCTCTCCATATCCTCCCTCTGCGCGTCCATGACGTACCTCAGGCCCGAGACTCGCGCGGCCTCCTCCGTGAGTGCGACCACATCGCAGCGCTTGATGGTATCGAGCCTGAAACTCCGGGCGCCAGCCATCAGTTGCGTCAGGCCGGTCCGCAGTTTGTCCACGAACGTGTAGAGCGCCACCGCGCCAAGCGGTATCTCCTTCATCTTCGAGCCGTAACGTTGTTCGAGTTCCGCATACGCCACGAATATCTGGTGCGGATCGTCGCCGTACCGCGCAATCGTGGGCGGAAGCGAATTCCAATGCCGGAGGCCATCAACGGGCTTTCCGGAGACCACGGCCTCGATGTTGGTGCCCACAAACCCCGGGATCATCAGCGCACGGCCCATGCAGACCGCCTTGAAGAATGGGGAGCCCATCGCCAGGACCTTGAATATGTGGTCCTCCGTGGAGAGGCCGCCCGCCATTGCGAGGTCGGGCACCCAGGCACCGCGGGAGGCCAGTTTCTGGGCACACTCGTTCGCCAGACATTGGAGGTAGAACGTCGGTATTCCCCACTCCTGCATCATCCGCCACGGGCTCATTCCCGTGCCCCCGCCCGAGCCGTCTATCGTCACCAGGTCCACTCTGGCCTCCGAGGACCACTTGATCGCCATCGCCAGTTCGCGGGGCCCGTAGGCGCCGGTCTTCAGCGTCACCCGCTTCACGCCCACCTTGCGCCGGAGCGTCTCGACCATGCGCAGGAAATCTTCCTCGTCAATGAAGCCGAGGCGCGAATGCCGTTCGAACTCCCGGATCCCGCCCGCCCTGAAGGCCGCCTGCACAGCGGGGTTCTCCGGGTTCGGCGTGACAATGTAGCCGCGCCGCTTCAGTTCGAGCGCGTAGTCGAGGTCCCTGACCTTTATCTCTCCTCCGATGCACTTCGCGCCCTGGCCCCATTTCAACTCGATCGTCTCGACGCCCAGGTTTCCCACCACGTATTCGGCCACGCCGAGCCGTGCATCCTCGACGTTCATCTGCACGATGATATCGCCTAAGTCCTCCTGCCACTGTTTATAGATCCTGATCCGGCGCTCCATCTCCGGCGACCTTTTCACCTTGCCGTCGGCATCAACCTCCATCCCGGGGTCAACCCCGCACACGTTTTCGCCAACGACGAGCGAGATGCCGGAGATGGCGGCCCCGATCGCGAATGACCTCCAGTACTTGCGGGCGATGTCGGTCGAGCCGAGAGCCCCCGTGAATATCGGCATCCGCATGCGCACTGGATGGGTATGGCCATAGACGGCTGTCGTGTCAACCTCCGGGAAGATCGCCTTGTCCGGGTTGGCCTCGTCAATTGCCTTCGCCCCCACGGCATATCCCATGATGTTGAGGTGCGAGTAGTTGACGGGGTACTCCTTGTCACAGCCCGCGGTAATCTCGCCAAACGGGCCGGGGTAGAGGACCTCGCGTCCCCGGAACGAGGCCTTGAAGATGTCGCAGTTACCGGTACAACTGGCGAGGCATCTCGTGCAGATGCCCGAACTGGGCCCAACGTCGCGCGAGCGGTTTCGCGTCTCCAGTACGTCGTTGCCTCCCGGTCTTTCGAGTCTCATTTCGCTCCCTTTCCAACTGCCACAGTATGCTGCGCTGAAATCTCGATCCCCTCGGATTGCTAGAAGGGCATGGCAAGTTCCATGCCCATCGCGACCGGAGGCATAACTCTCTTTTGCGCCGCGGCTTGGGAAGCGCAGCACAGGGTGGCGTCCTCCAGAAAGGATACGCGAAGGTCGGGCCGTCGGACGCGATCCTACATTAATGTCGGAAATCGCCGCCGACGTGACGCCCCGCGTCACTCACAGGGAAACGACGAATGGGCGACGAGGGGTCAGCGCCTCATGATGCGCTGCGCCTGTCTGAAACGACGCGGATCAATGCCGTGCTTCCGGACGCGCAGCCCCATGACTCGCTCCGTGATCCCCAGATCACGCGCGGCCCTCGCCATGTTGCCACGGGCGGACTTGAGCGCGTCGAGAATGATCTCTCGCTCAAGGTTGTCGAGGCTCTCCTGCAACGTACCCCGATGTCCCGTGCCAGTGGCCTCAGCGGTCTGGAGCGTCGGTGGCAGGTGGTGCCCGTGTATGACTCCGTCGGTGCTCAATAGAACGGCCCTCTCGATGCAATTTTCCAGTTCGCGCACATTGCCCGGCCAGTGGTAGGCCAAGAGCATGTCTATCGCAGGCGTCGAGATCCGCCGAATCGGTTTGTGGTTCGCACGACCGTATTTCTCGGCGAAGAAGTCGGCGAGGAGGAGGATGTCGCTCTTCCGCTCCCGGAGCGGTGGCACGTGTATGCTGAACACGTTGAGACGGTAGTAGAGGTCCTGTCTGAAGCGGCCATCGGCTATCAGTTGTTCGAGGTCGCGGTTGCTCGCGGCGATGACGCGGACATCGGTTTTTATGGTCTCCATGCCGCCCACCCGTTCGAACTCCCGTTCCTGGAGGACACGGAGCAGTTTCACCTGTGTCGCCGGCGAGAAATCGCCGACCTCGTCGAGGAATATAGTTCCCCCGGAAGCCAGTTCGAACCTGCCCTTGCGTCTCGCGACCGCCCCCGTAAATGCGCCCCTCTCGTGCCCAAAAAGTTCGCTCTCGATCACCGTCTCTGGCAGGGCCGCGCAATTCACCTTGATGAACGGCTTCGAGGCACGCGAGCTGTTATAGTGAATGGCGTGTGCGACAAGTTCCTTGCCGACCCCGCTCTCGCCCCGGATGAGCACGGTCGTATCGCTGCGCGCCACCTTCGCGATCAGATCATACACCGCCTGCATCGGCCTGGAGTTCCCGATGATGTTGGCCGGCCGGAAGCGGTCTCGCAGTTCCTCCTGGAGGCGCGCATTCTCCTCCTCCAGCCACTGACGCTCCTCTTGAACTATCTGCCGCAGCCGCACGGCCTGGGCGATCATCGAGGCGATAATCGAGAGGAGGCGCACATCTTCCTCGAACGAGACGGCATCCGAGAAGAGCCTGTCCGCGCTCAGCGCACCGATAGTCCTGTTCCCGAGCCTTATCGGGACGCAGATGAAAGATATGTCCTTCTTCTGGAGGCGCCGGCGGGCACCAGTGCGGTCCAGAAACATGGGCTCATCCGAAATCCGGGGCACCACAGCCGGCCTGCCCGTCTGGACCACCTTCCCGGTCACGCCCTCCCCGAAGCGATAGCGCCCGCGCCGCCGCTGCTCCGCGGACAAACCGTGGGCTGCCTCGATCATGATCTCGCCCGTTTCGCGATTCACCAGGGTGAGGGTCCCGCGCATCAGACCGGTGTGGCGCGCCATGGCCTCCAGGACCGGTCCCACCACGTCCCGGAGGTCCAGACTGCGGTCCAGAATCTGGCTCACCTCGAACAGGAGCGACAATTCGCCGACCTCCCTACGGGGCGCGAGGGCGGATGAGTGATCAGCTCTTGTCGTCACGGGCCCTTCCTCGTCTCCATGCAGAAGGGATCCAAAGTTACATAATTGTAGATTTTTCCTTCGCGCCCAACAACGCTGAATGGGAATTACCCTCCGCGCCCAACGATTGGTGTCCGCGTCCTGGGCTATCGGAAGGGGAGAAGCCGCTTAACAGGGAGTCAAGGTTAGGCTATAATCCCGATTGACATAGTGGAAATTGCAATGTCATTGTCGCTGAAATGCCAGTACGCGGTTCGCGCGCTTTTCGAACTCGCGAGACGTAAGAGCAACGGAACCATAACTATAGGCGAAATCGCCCGCGCGCAGGGGATCCCGGCCAGGTTCCTCGAAGCCATATTGACCGAACTCAAGCACGGCGGTTTTGTGGAATCCCGGCGTGGCGTGAACGGCGGCTACCGGTTGGCGCGCTCGGCTGCAACGATCTCCCTCGGCCAGATAATACGGTTTGTCGAGGGCCCCCTGGCCCCCGTGGATTGCCTTGCCGAAAAACGCACCGCGCCTTGCGATCTCCGAGAGCGGTGCGTCATACAATATGTCTGGGCGAGGGCACGGGATGCCCTGGCCAACGTTTACGACACCACGACGCTTCAGGACCTGGTCGAGCGGGAGGAGCAGATCGGTGCGCGAGACATGCTATCGTACTCCATCTGAGATATCCTGGGACGCGTGCCGACGCCGACGGGACGGAGGTCGAACCACACGCATCGCGGAGACCCGCTCGATCGGTCGAATGTGACCCTTGGGATGTGCTGCCTGGCAAAGCCCGCAGGCCAGGCACCGGTTTTCGGCCGTCACTTGGTTCTTCATCCGCGGGAAAGCATCTCTTTCATCAACGTGCGGCCGGGCCTTCGGCGTCGCAGAGGGTGAATCCCCTGCCGCAAAAGGAAAACAGGACGCTATGCATGTTTTCATGTGGAGAGCACAATGTTCCGAAGCCTAATCGAAGACCCTGACGTGGGTCCGGGACCTGCGTACCACCATCGGTCCAGAAGAACCTTTTTTAGGCGATCATAGACGAGCAAAGTAGTCGGGAACTTGCATCCAGGCGTTGCACAGTCATCGCCGAGCGAAAAAGGAGGCTTGCATATGGCACTGGTGCCCGTCCAGGAAAACGTTGCCGAATTGGTCTTCAAACTGAACTTCGCAGAGAAGGTCGAGCGCTCGCTGTCGCTCATCGAACGTGCATGGTCGGAGTATGGCGACAGCATGGTCGTGGCTCACAGTCTCGGGAAAGACTCCTGCGCCGTGTGGCATCTCGCCAAGCGCGTCAGCCCGAGGATCAGGGGATTCATCATCACAACCCGGTTCAAGCCGGAGGAGACCAAGGCCTTCATGAGGCAAATCGTCGCCCTGTATCCGGAATTGCAGGTTTTCGAGAACACCCAGGAGATACCCCCGGATCTTTACAGGACCGACCCGGATCGGTGCTGCGAGATTCTCAAGGTCGAGCCCACCCGCCGCGCCATCCGTGAGATGAATGTCGAGTGCTGGGTGACTGGTCTTCGATGCACGGAGGGACGGACCCGCACCGATTACCAGGAGATCGAGGAGCGCGACAAGGGTCTGATCAAGTTGAACCCAATACTCCTGTGGCACGAAAGAGAGGTCTGGCAGTATCTCGCGATCCACAGGGTGCCGGTGAATCCGCTCTACGAGCGAGGCTACCGCTCCCTCGGGTGCGCTCCCTGCACGAGGATATCCAGCGGGCCTGACGAGCGGTCAGGTCGCTGGGTCGGAACGAGCAAATGCGGCGGCGAATGCGGCATCCACACGCGGCCGATAAAGGATGACTATCAGATATGACGGGAGGCTGCCAGAGATGGAATCACACATCCGGAGCATAGCGAAGGCCGTCACATGGCGTCTTCTGGGCTCGGTCGCCACCTTCGCCATCGCATGGCTCGTCACCCGCCGGCTCCCACAGGCGGCAGCAGTCGGATTGGGCGACCTCGTGATGAAAGTCGGAGCCTACTACGTCCACGAGCGTATATGGGCCCACATAGGATTCGGAAGAGTTTCCAGGCACCCGCTCGACATCGGGGAGGCAAATTGAAATGTTTGAACGTCCGGGAGACACAGGTTTTCCGTGCATCGCGATACCCGTAGAGGCACGGGCCAGGCGGCTTATAGGCCTGTACGAGCAGCGGCAGGAGGGGCTGTTCATGCAGCGCGTCAAGGTCCAGGGCGGCCGAATCACGCCTGGGCAACTTCGCACGCTGGCGCACCTGGCAGACAGGTACACGCCCGGTTGCCCGCTGCACATCACTACACGTCAAGACGTGGAACTGCACGGACTGCGACCGCACGACGTGCCCGCAGTGCAACGTCACCTGGCGGAGATCGGCCTGACAAGCGCGGGGGCGTGCGGCGATACGCTGCGCAACCTCACCGTGTGCGCGGGGAACGGCGTCCTGCGCGATACCTACGACGTAGCACCCCTGGCCGATGCTATCCGCGGCGCGGCGGAATCGCTTCCGTTCATCCGCGCCCTACCGAGGAAGTTCAAGGTTGCGGTCTGCGGCTGTGGAACGGGATGCACTCGACCATGGATCAACGACGTCGCCCTCGTCGCGCGACCCGACGGCGCGTTTCGCGTCATCGGTGCAGGCTCGCTGGGTCCGCGCCCATCCACGGGAGTCCTTCTATACGAAAGCGTACCCGCCTCCCAGGCCGTGCCGCTAGCGGTGGCGGCGCTGCGCGTCTTCGACGCCGAGGGAGACCGCGAACACCGCGGCAGGGCGCGCTTGCGACACGTGAGGGAGCGCATGGGCGAGGAGACATTCCGCCAGCGCCTGGACGAAGCATTCCGTGCCGAGGTTGCAGCCGGCGGATGGCCAAGCGCGCCCCTGCCTCGCGTGATTGCGGGACTGGAGATGGTCGCGCACTTTCACCTGCCGCGCGGGGACATCACGCCAGCGGCCGCCGCTGAACTGGCGGACGCAGTCGAGGACGCGGGTCACGTCATCCGCATCGGCCTCGACCACGACCTCATCGTCTTCGGCCGGGGGCCGTTTCCGCTGCAAGGGGGCCTGACTGCCCTGGCCAGCGCTCCCACCGTGGTCGCATGCCCCGGGATAACCTGGTGCGCCAGAGCCATCGCCAACTCCCGTGAAATGGCCGACCGAATCCTCGCGTCAGGTTTGCATGACGCGACCCTCGCAGTTCGCATCAGCGGCTGTCCCAACGACTGCGCACAGGCGGCGGTCGCGGACATCGGCCTCATAGGGAGAGTTGTGGGGACGGGGAACGAGAAAACCGAGTGCTTTCGCCTTCTCGCCGGAGGCGGAGCAGGGCGAACTCCTGACCTCGCGATCGAACTCCACCCTGCCGTGCCAGCGTCCAAGGCAGCGGCGGTCGTGAAATGGCTCATTGCACAATGCGAGCGCGCACGCGAGGAATCGCGGATCTCACCCCTCCGATTCCTGAGGCTTGAGCATAAGGGCCTTTCGGCAACGATAGGCCAGAGTCTCGAGACGCAGGAGAAACTCGATATCCATGTCCCGTAGCACGATAAACCATGACACTGAAGATCTCGGCCGAGGACGGGGCGGACGGCGCTATCTTGGGCTGGGGATAGATCTCTCGGACGTCCCATGCCTCGTGGTCGGGGGAGGACGGATCGGCGCCCGGAAGGCGCTCAAGTTGCTCGAACACGGGGCAAGGGTTACCGTGCTGTCGCCAGAGATCGCCGACCGCCTCCGCGAGCCGGTCCAGGAGGGCCGGATCCGATGGATCCGCGCGCGTTATGCGAGTGAGCATCTCGGCGGATTCGCTATCGTCGTCGCAGCGACATCGGACCCGGCGCTGAACGTCGCGATAGGCAATGAGGCCAGACTACGCGGTGCGTTCTGCTGCATCGTCTCGCCAGGAACACATTCCCAGGTCGTCTTCCCGGCCCTGTACGAGAAGAATGACATTGTCGTGGCGGTGCATTCGAATGGCACGGACTGCGCTCGCTCGCGCAAGGTCAGGGACGAGATTGCTGCGAACCTGGGCACATTCCGAGGACA